>Ga0255052_10000375_pt1 | contig 36370 bp, 32 predicted proteins | sample JV7_2_21_MG_FD_188632 | JGI IMG/M metagenome (GOLD analysis project Ga0255052, IMG submission 188632) | Seawater microbial communities from Jervis Inlet, British Columbia, Canada - JV7_2_21 | ecosystem: Environmental > Aquatic > Marine > Inlet | place: Canada: British Columbia | collected...
AGATAAGGCATTGCTCGACTGGAGCAAGAACAAAGAATCGAAACAGTCGATGGAAGAACTCAAACGCCACCTGCACACATTAAAGGGTGGTGCGCGCATGGCCGGTATTACGGCCATGGGCAATTTAAGCCATGAGCTCGAGACATTGCTGATATCACTCGACGGCGGACGCGTTAAAGCGACGCCGGCCGTTGATGAACTCCTGCAACAGAGTGTCGATGGGTTACACCGGATGCGCGACGCGGTCATCGCCGGCAAAGCGGTGGCGGCGGCAGGTGAACTTGAGAAGCGAATTCAGGCGGCAAACTCCGGATTCGAAGTAGCGGACGACGCTGAAGTTGAAACTGCGCCGCCAGAAAAAGATGTGGATGCCGCTGAGCCGGCAGCTTTCACGATCGAGCCTGATGACACGGTGAGCATGGTCATCGTCAATACGCCGTTGGAGGACAAATTGGCGCAGATCGGGCAAGAACCTGCAAAGGACGAGATGCCCGAGCCGGCCGCTGTGGAAGAAGCCGCGGCGAAAACACCAGAGCCAGAGCCAGAGCCGCAGCCAGAGCCAGAGCCGCAGCCAGAGCCAGAGCCGCAGCCAGAGCCAGCAGCAGGGAAGAGAGTTACAGCAAAACCAAAACCCGAAGACGACGGGCCGCCGCAGCTCAAAGACCAGGAGGAAAGACCCGCGGCTGTGCAGGGTGTGCGTCAGGAGCAGCGCCAGGAATTCGCTCGCATCGATGCCGATTTACTCGAAGACCTGCTCAATGCTGCTGGCGAAATCAGCATTTACCACTCGCGCCTGACTCAACAGGTCAGTTTGATCGAATTTCACGTTGACGAGCTCGAGCAAACGGTCAGCCGATTGCGCCAACAGTTGCGCAAGCTCGAGGTCGAAACTGAAGCGCAAATCATGCACGGTCATCAGGACACGCTGCTCGCTCGCGACTTCGATCCGCTGGAGCTCGACCGCTATTCAAACATTCAGCAGCTGTCACGAGCGTTGGCGGAGTCCGCGAGTGATCTCGGCAGCCTCAAGGACTTGTTGCAGTCGCTAACGACTGAAGCGGAAGGATTGCTCGTACAGCAGTCGCGAGTTACGGCCGAGCTGCAGGACGGCCTGATGCGCACCCGGATGGTGCCGTTCGAACGTAACGTGCCGCGATTGACGCGACTGGTTCGGCAGATCGCAAAGGAAGCGGGCAAGCGAGCCGAACTGGCCGTCGAAGGCGCGTCGGGTGAGCTCGACCGGCAAGTGCTCGATAAGATGTTGCCACCGTTCGAGCACATGCTTAGAAATGCTGTCGTCCACGGTATCGAATCATCGGATGTGCGTCAGGAAGCGGGTAAGCCTGTAACCGGACGAATTACCGTTCGTCTGTACCGCGAAGGTTCCGAAATGGTCATCGATGTTGCCGACGACGGTCGCGGTTTAGATGTTGACGCGATTCGTAGCAAGGCCTATGAGCTCGACATGCTGAAACCCGATACAAAAGTGACAGATGAAGAGATCATGGCATTGATTCTCACTCCCGGTTTCACTACCGCTGGCGAGGTGACACAGTCTGCCGGTCGTGGTGTCGGAATGGATGTCGTGGCTAATGAGGTCAAGAAACTCGGCGGTTCATTGTTGATTTCATCGGTCACAGGACAAGGCACAAATTTCACTGTGCGTTTGCCGTTTACGCTCGCAATCACACAAGCGCTCATTGTGCGTACCGGCGAGGAGGTGTATGCCTTGCCGCTACCGTCGGTTGAAGGGGTGGCCAGAATTCCTCGCGGCGAACTCGAGAATCTGTTGAGTCAAAGCGAGCCGAGTTATCAATACGGTGAGCAGACCTACAAGTTCCGGCACCTTGGGATGTACCTGGGTGGGCAGGCGGCGAAGCTGTCGAAGGATGAGCCATTTATTCCTGTCATTCTTGTCAGGGCAGGCGAATTCTCGGCTGCTCTGTTGACTGACGAAATGATTGCGAGTCGTGAAATCGTCGTTAAGTCGATTGGCCCGCAGCTCGCGAGTATTCGCGGCATTTCGGGCGCGACTATTCTCGGTGATGGCCGCATTGTGTTGATTCTGGACATTGCGGCCCTGGTACGAACTGGTGCGCCAGTGGTCGAGCTCAAGCAAGCCGCGCCGACACCGGCGGACGAACGGCCGCTCGCGCTGGTCGTCGATGACTCGATCACGGTGCGGCGAGTCACAGAACGCTTCCTGCAACGCAGCGGTTTGCGCGTCGTGACCGCGAAGGATGGACTCGACGCGATCAGTGTTATGGCGGAGAACAAGCCCGACATAATCTTGCTTGATATCGAAATGCCGCGTATGGACGGCTATGAATTCGCATCGCACGTTCGCAACGATCCCCGTGTCGCTGATGTGCCGATTATCATGGTGACGTCACGTGTCGGCGACAAGCATCGTGCCCGCGCAATCGAACTGGGTGTCAACGACTATCTGGGTAAGCCTTATCGGGATTCAGCGTTGCTAGAAGCTGTCGGGCGACTGCTTGAGGAAAGAGGAATCACACTGACGTGAGCGCAGAAGCCGACGAACTCTATAGCTTGCTCGTTCCACTGGCGGAGGACCGCCTGATCGTGCCGCGCGCCAGTGTGGCCGAGGTCATACGCTTTTCCAAGCCAGATCATGAAGTCGGGGCGCATAACTGGATGCTGGGCACCGTCAGCTGGAATGGACGGGAGTTGCCCGTCATGTCATACGAGGGCGCGCTGGGCAAAGACGTACCGGCGGTGACCGGGCGGACGCGAATTGTTGTCTTTTACGCCAGTGCCGGGCAGTTGAAGACCGGCTACTTTGGCGTGCTCACGCAAGGTTTTCCGCAACTCGTACGAGTTAACAAGGATGTACTCAAATTAGACACGACCGAAGGCTGGCCTGCAGATGCACCTGTGCTTTGTCGCGTCAAGATGATCAACGAATTTCCATTGATTCCCGATCTCGAGAAGCTCGAGTCGATGTTTGCTCGCGAGTCAATCCAGGCCTAGGTCTCCCCACAGCGATTGCGCGACAGCGAGCGCTGCCAGCGCCGCGGTCTCAGTCCGCAGAATTCTCGGGCCCAATGATACCGACGTGAATCCTGCGACCTCCGCGTCGTCGTATTCCTTGTTGCTAAAACCACCTTCGGGCCCGATCAGGAGGCACAGCTTCATTTTGGGCGACTCGATGGCGGCCAACGCTGTTGTTGCCCCGGGGCGCAATATCAGGTCGCAATCCGGTTCTCTGGTGCCGGCGCCGAACCAGGCATTGAGACCTACAGGTGCATCAATTAATGGCGGTCTTGTGCGACCGGACTGTTCGCAGGCACTTTCGGCAATGCCTTGCCAGTGATCGCGGCGTTTTACAGCCCGAGCGGCATCGAATTTGACGATACCGAACTCAGTTAACACCGGAGTAATCCGCTTGACGCCCATTTCGGTCGCTTTTTGCACCACGAAATCCATGCGTTCACCGCGCGAGATACCCTGGACCAGGTGCAGCTTGAGGGGTGACTCCGTTGTGGTCTCGACGTGCGAGTCAATTGCGAGGCTGACCGAATTCCCGCTGATAGTCATGATGTTGGCTGAGAATTCACCGTCATCGCCGTTGAACACCGTCAGAGCATCACCAACTCGAAGACGCAACACACGGCCAATGTACCGCGCCTGCTCACTTCCGAGCTGCAGTTGCAGTCCCGCGCCGAGCTTTTCGTTGACGAATAGTCTAATTAGAGCCATTGCCGTTGACAGTTGAGGTGCCCAGATATGACTATCGTCTTTCAGGGTCTTTGGGGCAACCGCAGATGAATGCTGCGTTTATCGTGAATTTCGAGAGTGGGATGATTGAGCCGGCCAGGCAGTGCCTGAGCCCGAATCACGACGAGCGACCGGCTGGCGTTACACCTCAGTTGCTGGTCATCCATGGGATCAGTCTGCCGCCCGGAGAATTCGGTGGCCCTGAGGTCGAACAGCTGTTCACGAATTCGCTGGATTGGGACGCACACCCGTACTTCGACGAAATCCGCGGCCTGAAGGTGTCCGCACATTTGCTCATTCGACGTGACGGCGAGTTGCTTCAGTTCGTGCCGTTTACGCACCGTGCCTGGCATGCAGGCGAGTCTGTTTTTCGTGGTCGGGCTTGCTGCAATGACTTTTCACTCGGGATCGAGTTGGAGGGCGAAGACGACACGCCATACTCGGAAGAGCAATACGCAGTTCTGATCGGCGTAAGTAATGCCTTGCTGGCATGCTATCCCGGGCTGACTGCACGCAAGATTGCGGCCCATTCCGACATTTCAGTAGGTCGAAAGACGGACCCGGGCCCTGCTTTCGACTGGCTTCGATTGTATGATGGCGTCAGGCAATCCACTCTTACAGAAACAGGCGTTTAGGAAACAATGCATCTGATAGCCCTGCTAATTGGTTTGGTCGTAGAACGGCTGGCGACACAACTGTTTCATCTGCGCAGGCTGCGTGGGCTCGACCACTTTATCGACGCCGGTATTCGCCAGGCGGCACGCGTTCCTAACTGGCCGGCGCTGATTCCGATCATTATCGTGGTCGTGCTGCTTGTGCTGCCCGTGTTTGCGGTGGTGTTCATACTGGGTGATGCTCTGCTCGGATTCCCCTATTTGCTGCTCGGCATCATCGTGTTGTTCTTCTCTCTCGGACCGCAAGACATCGGCGAAGATGTCGACGAGTACTGCAAAGCCATCGAAGAAGGTGATGACGAGCGCATTCAGCAAACCGCCAAGGCGATCATCGAGAGCGACGTTCCCGATGATGCTCGCGAACGCATGCACAAAGTCGAAGAAGCGGTTTGTGTGCAGGCGAACAACCGCTTATTCGCCGTTATTTTCTGGTTTGTATTGCTGGGCCCACTTGGCGCCTGGGCTTATCGGGTGACTGACCTGATTCGCCGTCGGGCCGTTTTTGCGGCTACCCGGGAACAGGAGCCAGGTAGCACATCCGAGCAGTTTGGCGATGCTGCGATATCCTTGCATGGCTGGCTGGCATGGGTTCCAGCGCGACTGACGGCGATTGGCTATGCAGCGGCAGGTAATTTCGACACAGCACTGGGCGCCTGGCGTGCACCTACTGAACAGAGCTCCGATCTGCTGTCGGAATACAACGAGCATCTCCTCGCCAGGGTTGGCGTCAGTGCGCTCGCGCTTGGCGACGATGACGATGAGGACTTTGTGCAACGTGGCGTTCGCGGTGCGACGGCCGCTAATAGACTTGTATTTCGTCTCCTTCTGATCTGGGCCGTGGTCATCGCTGCGATGACGTTGTACGGCTGGACGCAGTGAAGTCGTGTTATTTCCTGTTGATGTTAGGTCCGCTTTTATGGCTGGCTGCATGTTCGGAAAGAGCGGTTACACAGACTGAGGCAAGCACGTATTCGCGCGTTGTAACGCTAGCACCGAATCTCACCGAGCTTGTCTATGCCGCTGGCGCCGGTGATACGCTGGTTGGCGTCAGTGCCTACTCTGATTATCCACCGGCGGCCGTGCAATTACCCGTTATCGGCGACGCATTTGTCGTCGACCAGGAGCGACTCGCAGTATTGCAGCCCGACCTGTTGCTCGTCTGGCAAAGCGGTACGCCGGCTCATGTCGTGGATGAGTTGAGGCGTGTCGGTTACACCGTGGAGGTCATTCAGACGCGCGGCGTTGTCGATGTCGCCGCGGCGTTGCGGCGCATCGGCGCATTGACCGGCAATGCGGACATGGCGAACCGGGTCGCCGCCACTTTTCTGGCCGGCTTGAGTTCGATCGAACAGCAATACGCCGGCCGGGACGAAGTGCGGGTCTTTTACCAGGTTTCACGACGGCCTTTGTTTACTGTTAACGGTGAACATTACGTTAGCAAGCTGATTGACCTATGTGGCGGTAGCAACATATTCGCCGATCTTGGCGATCTGGCACCGACAGTTGACGTCGAGGCCGTTGTCGAACGCGATCCGGAGGTTATGTTGGCAAGTTCCGATGCCGGTGAAGATGCTTTTACAGAGTGGCGGCGCTGGCCGCACATTGCCGCGAACCGCTATGAAAACCACTTTTTCATGCCGGCGGATGCGATCGGTCGGGCATCGCCACGTCTGCTGACAGCAGCGCAGGCCGTTTGCGAGGCCTTGCAGTCTGCACGATCCAGGCGAGCGCAACGGGAGACCCCGTGAACACCGCGATCCAAATCACTCAGGGCGCAGCGTCCGACCTCGGTATTCTGAAATCCTGGTTATCTGCAGCGGGACTGCCGATCGAGGATCTGACCGTGGCGCACATGCGGAACTTCCTGATCGCGACTACAAGCGATGCTTTGGTCGGTATGATCGGTCTTGAGCAATTCGAGGACGTCGGACTATTGCGCTCGCTCGTCGTCGACCCGTCAGCGCGCGGCGACGGTGTTGGTCGACAATTGGTCACTGCTCTCGAAAAGAAAGCGAATGGTGATGGGGTCGCCGAATTGTGGTTAATGACGACTGACGCAGATGTTTATTTTGCGCGTCTGGACTACGAAATAGTAAGTCGCGATGCGGCACCAGCGGCGATTCAGGCAACAGACGAGTTCTCGGGCTTATGTCCGGGCGACGCGACCCTCATGCGAAAAAAGTTGTTGGAGCGCTTATTATCCCCCTTGAGGGGACCTTGAGCGCGACTAAGAATATCTGCGGGTCCTATTAACGCTCTCTGTCCCATAGTACTTCTTGGCCAGACTCCGCTCTCGCCAATACCCGAGCCACTACGAACAACAAGTCAGACAGACGGTTCAGGTACTTCAGTACCTCGGGTCGCACGGCTTCGGCGCTGGCGAGCGCTGTCGTAACACGCTCGGCGCGGCGCACGATCGTGCGAGCCAGATGACACGCCGCCGCCGCCTCGCCGCCGCCCGGCAGAATGAACTCCTGTAACGCCGGCAGGTTCGCATTGAGCGCATCGAGTTCCGTCTCGAGGCGCTTAATGAAGTCGTCAGATATCGCACTATGGCCTGGAATGCACAGTTCACCGCCGAGTTCGAACAGATCGTGTTGAATTTCCGTCAAAAGCTCGCGGATTCCTTGCGGCACAGTATCGGCGGCAAGTACGACACCGATGGCACTGTTGGCCTCGTCCACGGTGCCGAACGAGTCAACTCGCAGGCTATCTTTAGCAACTCGAGAGCCGTCACCGAGGCCGGTCGTGCCGTCGTCGCCGGTGCGCGTGTAAATCTTGCTCAGTCGTTTACCCATCGGTCAGCCTCTGCTAATTCCAGCCGTATTTTAACTCGACGAACGCACCACGTTCCTGCATGCGAAAATTTGCAGCCGTCTCGTACTCGCTGTCCAGCAGGTTCTCGATGCGTGCGTGTAGCGCCAAAGAATCACTCAATCGAATCTGGCCGCTTAGATTGGCTAACAAATAGCCGTCGAGCTTAATGCCCCCGAAATCTTCACGGTCGCCACTCGCAATGACGGACAAACCGATTCTGTGCTCACCAATATCCTGAGTGTAAGAGATCGTCGCAGTTTCATCTGCACGCCGCAGGAGTCGCTCGCCTGTGGCGGCGTTATCTGCACTTTGCTTCAGGATTTCTGTACGTAAAACGAAACCACCACCTCGATACTCATAGGCCAGCTGCGCGCCACGTATTTCGGCTTTCGCAATATTCTGCAGTTCGTAGGTTTGCAGATTGAATTCGATCAGGTCGTCGATGTCGTTGGCGTATAGCTCGAACTCGAGCTTGTGTCTTGCTCCCGGAGAAAATCGCAGCCCGAATTGCGCTTCGTCGGCCAACTCGGGACTCAGATTCGAGTTTCCTCCGAAGCCGAATCGGTCGGTCGCGTCCGGTGCGCGAAATGCATGACCTAGTCCAGCATTGAGCGTCCACGCCGCATTAATCTGGTAGGCGTATTCGACATTCCAGGTTGCGTGGTTGCCGAAAGTCTCATGGTCGGTCATGCGCACGGCAACAAAAGTCCTGTGGTCTGCGTGCGACCATTGATCCTGCAGAAACGCCGCTCGAACAGCGGTGCTCTCCTCAAAACTCGCACCGAAAGAGAGTGTCGACGCGTCCTCGCCAATGGCGAACAAGCCAGCCGTAATCGTGTGCTCGCCAAGAGCATGACTGTATTGCCAATCCAGACTCATACGATCGGATTTGACGAAGTCGTCAGCCTGATTCTGAAGAATCTCGTCCTGCATAAAGGACAAGATAAGTTTGCTGCTGCCGCGTTCGGCAAATCTGGAATCGAATTGTATGGCTGTTGTTGAATTCGTGAAATCCTGATCAACCGGAGTAAGGAAGAAATCGAGGTACTCGACATTGCCTTCGGTTTTCCAATGGCGAATGCTGATATCACTGTTACCGACGCTGCGCGACGCATACGCATTGACCGACAGGTTGTCGTAGCCGCGTTCGATGTCCGAATCGATACGCGGTGCGTAACCGTCCGTTTCCTGCCAGTTCAAAGTAATACCGAATTCGCCGTCGACGCCGTGGTTGCCAGCGGACACATAAGCGGAGCGGGTATCGAAACTGCCGCTGCCAATGCTGCTTTCAAAGTAGGCATCTGCAGCGCGTCGGGTAATGATGTTGATGACACCACCGATCGCATCGGTACCAAACAATGCCGAACGAGCGCCCTTGACGATTTCAACACGTTCGATCACCTCCGGAGCGATGTGCTGAATCGCGGCGCCGCCCAAAGTTCCCGGGTTCATTCGAACCCCATCGATCAGCACCAGGGTGTGGTTGCTCTCCGTACCGCGAAGAAAAATTGATGTCGATTGTCCAGGTCCGCCGTTCCGGCCGATGTCTATGCCTGCCTCAAATCGCAGCAATTCGGCGAGGTCGGTCGCCAGTGATAATTCGATATCCTCTCGCGTAATCACGGTGACCGGTACGGTCGCGTCGCTCAGAGGAATTTCCGTGCGGGTTGCCGTTACGACAATTAGCTCGCCCGGTTCCGCGTCGGCCGCAGCCGCGCTGTTCGCAATTGCCAGGGCCAGAGATACCGTGGCCGCCAGTCGCCCCATCTTCATTGTGTCTCTCCAGTGCATGCCGCCCGCACGCGTTGTCGTACGTGAGTGTCACGGTGCGGAGAGATTGGATGGACGGCTTTCGGTGCACGCCCGAACCTGCGCCCGCCGCGCCGTTCGTGGGTACACAAGGCCGGTCTCCGGGCTGACGAGCGGATGCTTATCCTTGCCGTAACGCCTTCCCACGAACTTCCTGAATCCTGTTCGCAGTGGCTCCGATTCGATGCTGCCGAATCAGGGGCTACGGGTTAACTCGATCACCGTTGCGGGGGCAGCGCCGGACTCGGTTTGATCTTAAAACCGCACCGGCTTCCCGTTCACCCGATCTTGCCAGATCGGGCTCACCAAGTGAGCGCCTACGATAAGCAAGCCGACCGGGTGCTGTCAAGCTGAGGCTCGAGTGCTTGTTTCTTCACAAGTGAGCGGCCATAGTGGCGCCGATCCAGGCCAATGAATTTCAAGGAATTGAGTGTCAATGTACGACGAACATAACGCGTCAGAGTTCTTGCAAACAGCGTTGCTCGCTGCGCGAGCCGCCGCGGATATCAGTCGCTCGTATTACGCGGGCAACTTCACCGTAACAACGAAAGACGATCTCACGCCGGTTACCCAGGCCGATATTGAGTGTGAGCAAGAAATTCGCAAAATTATTCTCGGGCGTTTTCCTGAACACGGTTTCTACGGCGAGGAAACCGGTCGTACGCAGGAGAATGCGGAGTACCTCTGGCTAGTCGATCCTATTGATGGCACCAAAGGTTTCGTACGGCAGTATCCTTTCTTCTCGACCCAGATCGCGCTCATGCACAACGGGCAGATTATTCTCGGCGTGTCGAGTGGCACGATGATGGACGAGCTGGCCTGGGCAGAGGCAGGCCAGGGTGCCTGGCTCAACGGCGACCGACTCGCCGTGAGCGACTGCGTTGATCCGGACCGGGCCGCTGTATCGACAGGCAACCTGAAGTCGCTGGCAGTGAGTGATGGTTGGAGGGAATTGGGCGAAATCGTCGCACGGGCAGACAGGATTCGCGGCTATGGTGATTTCTATCACTATCATCTGCTCGCTGCGGGCAAGATCGATGCTGTGATCGAGTCAGACGTCAATATTCTCGACATCGCCGCGCTATCCGTTATTGTTACTGAGGCCGGTGGTGTATTCACTGACCTCAACGGCAACACAATCGGACTCGAGACCCGGTCTGTGTTGGCGGCTACTGCAACGCTACACGATGAATATCTGGCGAGTCTAAGGGGCTGGGTAGTCTGAGTTTGCGACAAACAGTTTGTGAGAGCGCCAGTTAACCGCTTCCATTGATGTCGCGAATACGTCGCTGAGCTTCGACTCGGTCAGTACATCCTTACTGGTACCAAGCTCCCAGCGACCGTCGCCGTATAGTAGCAAGCAACGATCCGCAAACCGCACCGCCAGGTTTGCGTCGTGAACGCTGGCTATGATGCCAGCCCCCGAGTCAGCCGCCTGCCGAAATACCTGTAACGTATCGAGTTGATGTTGTGGATCGAGATGGTTCGTGGGCTCATCAAGCAAATAGACATTCGGAGCCTGGGTTAGCACCTGGGCGATTGCGAGCCGGCGTCGTTCACCACCGGATAGGGTCAGCACATCGCGTGTCGACAAGGCATCGAGACCCATCATGCGTAAAGCGTCATTGGCGATTGCGTAGTCTTCGGTTGACTCCCACCGGAAGCGGCCAATGTGCGGGTGCCGCCCGATTAAAGCGGTGTCGATAACGGTCGCCGGGAAGATGTCATCGATGACCTGTGGCAACAACGCCAGTTGCTGTGCAGTCCGTAGACGCTCCTTTTGGAAGACATTCTCAACCTGCAGCAGCACGCGACCACATTCCGGCGTCCGCAGCCCTGCGAGTGTGGTCAACGTCAGAGATTTGCCTGCGCCGTTCTGACCCAGGACTGCGAGAAACTCGCCCCGGCGTAACGACAATTCGAGCTCGTCGACGAGTATTCGGCCCGGAACGCTGACGCGGATGTTCTTGCAATCGAGGAGGATCTGATTTTCTGTGGACATTTCGCGAGCGTAGCTCAGCCTAATCAATAAGACGAATTTCGCTCGCTGTTTGCCGCCCGATCACGGCGTATTTGAGGCTCTTCGGAATAACCGCATCGTTTTCGGCCAGAGCAATTCGACCACCCATGATCTCGGCGTGGCTTTGCGGGTACAGCGGATTTCTATCTGGCTCGGCCAGCCCCTCGGGCGCTATCGGCTGAGCCGTGGCCGGATCGTACTTGTCCGTTGCGCCCAGAGTGTGCAGGAATTCATGCGCAATGATGACATTATTGCTGCCGCGCACGTGGCGACCGGCACGGGCGTTAACAATACCGACCATGCCTTTCTGCAGTCCGACCGAGTTTTCCAGAACGTAGGCGCTGTCCGGATTGTGATAACGCACGAAAATGCGAACGTCAGGATCGATCGAATCCTGTGAGCCGCCGTGGTTGGATGCCCACCAACGCATTTTGAGTGACCAGAGCATGATTCCAATTACGCCCGAGTCCGCTTCGATCTCCGGGGGCTGTTCACGGATTGGTCGCCCCAGTTCCATCCGCAATGGCCGGCTCAGGGCTCGGCCGTAACGCCCGGTTTCACGCGCAAGGAACTCCTCAATATCGCTGAAATCATCGGTATCGAGCCCGGCAATGTAATCGTCACTGGCTTCACTTCCGTCTGCATTGATGGGATAAACCTTGACCCACAAGCTGTTTTCCCAGTCAGTACTTCTAGCCTGGGTGAGCCAGGTACTAACGGCGACGAAAAACAGAATAAACAGCAGTATGGAGATGCGTATTGCTTTGAACATCGGCGCTGATTATCAAAACTGCGGCGGTTTTCTGGCAGCACTCGCCTGTTCGAAGGCGTAAGCGAGCTCAATCAATTGCTTGTCGCTGTTCGCAGCGCCGATAAAACTCACGCCGATCGGCAGGCCACTGACGAAGCCAGCCGGTATTGTGATACTCGGATAACCTGAAACGGCAGCGAGGGACGAACTACCGATATGAAAGGTGTCGCCATTGGCATGGTCGGTCATCCAGGCCGGCCCATTTGTCGGTGCGATTAGAGCGTCAAGATTATGCTTGGTCAGGGTACCGTCCAGACCAGTTTGTGCGACACGCTTGCTGGTTTCGAGCGCCTCGAGATACTCACTGTCGGTCAGCGGTCCTTTTTCTTCAGACTCCAGCAGAATTTCCTGGCCGAAAATCGGCATGACGGAGTCGCTGTTGGCATCATTGTATTCAATGATCTCGGCAAGCGATCCGAGTGGTGCTGCAGTCTGTTCCAGGTATTTGTTGAGATTGGCTTTGAATTCATAAAGTAGCACTTCGTATTCGGCGTCGCCCATGTCGCTTGTGTCGATTTCGATGTCGTCGATGATTTCAGCGCCCCTCGACCTAAGCAACTCGATGCTCGCTTCGAACAGGCTGTCGACGCCGGGGTTGCTTCCTGCACCGTAAAACGAGCGAATCACCCCGATACGTTTTCCGGCGAGCCCATCGGCTGTCAGGTTCGACGTAAATCCGGTCGGTGTGTCCGGAAATTCGGCAGATGCCGGGTCGTTCGCGTCAGTGCCGGTCATTGCGCCAAGCAGAATCGCAGCATCACGGACAGAGCGGCCCATTGGGCCCGCAGTGTCCTGACTATGCGCGATAGGAATAATGCCGTTGCGACTCAGCAGGCCCAACGTCGGCTTGATGCCAACGATACCGTTGATGCCTGCCGGACAAACGACGGAGCCATCTGTTTCCGTGCCAACGGCTACTGTAGTCAGGTTGGCGGCGACAGATACCGCCGAACCACTCGAAGATCCACACGGGTTGCGGGCGGTGTCGTATGGATTCCTTGTTTGACCGCCAACGCTGCTCCAGCCGGACGATGAACGCGTGGACCGAAAATTCGCCCATTCGCTGAGATTCGCTTTGCCGAGAATGACAGCGCCGGCGTTTCGCATACGACTCACGATGAATGCATCGACAGCAGGATTGTGGCCGGCCAGCGCCAGCGACCCCGCGCTGGTGTGCATCTGGTCCGCGGTATCGATGTTGGCCTTGAGAATGACAGGGATGCCGTGCATTGGTCCACGGGGCCCTGATTCGCGTCGTTCTTCATCCAGTGCCCGGGCAGTCTGTAAGGCATCGGGATTGATTTCCAGAATGGCATTCAGTGCGGGGCCATTGCGATCGACCGCCTCTATGCGCTCGAGGTACCAATTGACGAGTTGCTCCGCAGTGAGTTTGCCGCGGTGCATCTGATCCTGAAGATCGGCAATGCTAGCCTCGGTGTAGTCTGGCGTTGCTCCATTGCAGGCACTCAACACCAATAGCAACGGTATACAGAGCTTTCGAATCATGATTACTCCGGTTTTTTGAAGCGCATCACGAAGCGATCGGTCTGGCCACGAACTGCTGGATCAAAGACGCTCTTGTTGTAATCGTCTTCCATATTGCGTAGCAAGTCGCTTTCGCCGTCAAGAACAAAGCCGGCCGTTTCCAGATCGGCCAGGACCACGCCCGGGTCAATTCGATGCAGCGTTCCGCCGGTCTCACGAGGTGCCCCGGCCTCCGCATGGTGATCAACAATGCCGAGAGTTCCGCCCGGTTTCAGGCTCTTATGCAGTTCAGCCAGGAAAGCTTCGACATCAATTTTTTCCCAGCCATACTCCTTTGATACCCAATAGAGGTCGTGGTAGTTGAGCGTCATTATCGCGATGTCGAACCGATCGGCACCCAGCTCGAGTTCGTTGTTTTCGGCATTTAACACGTCAACGTTTGCCAGTCGGCCGCCGGCGAGTCTTGCATTGAATTCATCTCCGGAAAAATTCAGCACGACAGAATTGGTATGCGAAGTTACGTGGCCGCTTGCTCCGACGACATGCGCGAGCATCTCGGTGTAGTAACCACCACCAGAAAACATGTCGAGTACCGTTTCGCCAGCGGCAACTCCGAAAAATTCGAGAACTTTGTCTGGCTGACGCCCGGCGTCTTTTTCAAAATCACCCTCAGGACGGCCGGGATATGTGAGGGCTGCTTCATAGACCGAGACTTCAGGCTCGGCAGGAGCCACTGGCTCACTTGCCTGTTGTCCGCAAGCGGTAAGAAGAATAGCGAAGGTGGCACAGGTGATTATTGTCTTCATTGTGGCTCCGGCTTCAAGCGTACTTGGAATGATACCCGTATACGACCGTAGAATACCGGCTTAGTGCCGCCCAATAAAATGCCCCGCGGCGTAAGCGGCGGGGCTAATTGCTCTTTTTATTATCAAAAGAGGTAACTGCGAAATCGGCGTCCGGATACAGAGATATTATTATTATTGGATTTGGATCTTATTGTTTTTATTATTATCGTTCTTCTGGCGTCTAAATCCTGTTTGTAGCCGTTATCGATGCCGGGTGCAGTTACATTTCGCTTGGGCAGGGTATTAAAAGCAAGAGCTGTGCCAACACACCTGCGTCCCTCCAGAATTCAAGTATTTAGCGGTTGGACCAGGTTGGTGGCAAAGCCATTTCTACGTATTCTGTAAAAAAAACCGACGCTTTTGCTGCGTTGCACATAAACCACTATAGAAACAACACATCATAACTTACTGAAAATATTATGATTGCCGGCCAGATGTACTCAGGGAGTCAATGCGTCAAACCACCAAACCGAGCCGTCTTATGTTCAATTGCCAGCCAGAGTGCTGTTCAGCCCGACCTGGCCATGATTCTGTCAAATTATTCGACGAAAAAAGCTCATTCCGCCCGTTCAATTAGCCCGATTGTACTGAAGAAACGGCCATTTCGGACAACACCAACAATTTTCAGAGCATCCTCGATGTTAGCCAGCGGGTCTCCGTCGACGAGCACCAGGTCCGCGCTGGCACCAGGTGCGATTCGGCCGGTTTGCAAGCCAAGGCCGAGTGCCTTCGCGGCGTTAATGCCGGCCGTACGCAGCACATGTTCCTGATTCAGGCCGGCCTCAGATAGTGCGCGAAATTCAGCATGTAGGGCAACGCCGGGCGGCAGCCCGTTTGGCTTGCTACCCAACACGATTGACGACGATTGTTCGGCGAGCAGGGGTGATTCTGAGAAGCGTCGTATCGCGGTTGGGTAGCCACGCAGTAATTTCGCCTGGCGCGAGGCGAGCAATGCCGGCAAACCTTGAGTTCTGGTGTCAGCCAGACCCGACAGGATGGTCAGCGGCTCGTCAGTGTCACCGAGGCGAGCGTCCTCGTAGCGAATTCCGCGAGGTGAGGTTGGCAGTGACTCGGCACTGAGCATCACGGTTGCCATCGAGTCGAGTTTCAATTGCCAGTCCGACCCAAGGACACGCGGCCCCGGCATGTCCTTGCCGGACCAGCGGCGATCAAGTTCGCCAGCCTGTGCGCTGTCTGTAACGACTGTGGTTACGCCAAATGATAGCAAGATGGGGCCAAGCGTTTCATCGACGGCAGACGGCAGGTTCGCGTGGCTGTCGATAAAACCGGGCAAAGCAGTCAGATCGCCCAGGTTAATGACGATGGCACCCGGTCTGTCACGCCGTTCCTCAACGGCCCGAATGCGGCTGCCCGCAATAACGATGTCGAGGCCTTCGCGGTAGCCGCCACCGATGCCGTCAAACAGTCGTGCCACGCGAATAACGATTTGACCGGTCGGCGCGTCAGTTACCGTGAGATCGCGTTGCCTGATGGGCGCGCGTTGCTGTGGCTCATCGATGTCAACGGTCGCACGAAAAGGAATGTGGGTGGACGTCCGCGAGTTGAACAAACGCGATCGTATGAGTCCGTTGGCGGCGTACAGCATCTGGTGTCGATCATTCCAGGCAACCGGTGCAATAAAGAAGTCTTCGTTCGTGATCAGTGGGCGCAGCAGAACCGGATTCGACAGAATCGCCATGTCGATTGACACACCGGTGCCCTGATGATGCATGTAGGTGATCAGGCTTCCGTCGGGCCGCCAGGACGGGCTGGACAGGCGCGTACTCGATGTCTGCAGTACTTCAAGCGGTCGACCGTGGCGCTTCATTATTAATGACCACTGCGCTTCGTGGCGGTGGATGAATACAAGGTCCCGGCCGTCAGCCGACCAGACAGGCTCGGATTCGTCGCCGGCAAGGTCGCTAATTCGCCAGGTCAGGCCCGTCGCAATATCAAGCTCCCACAGATCGAAGCCTGAATTCCTGCGGTCACTGGCATACACGATTCGCTCGCCGTCCGGGTGCCAGGACGGATGATGATCGTAGAACATTCCAGCACCGATATTGATGCTCGTGTGTTCACTCGGGCGGTACAACCACAGCTGTTCCTGATTACCATCGCGAGCCTGGTAGACAACGGCTTTTGAGTCAGGCGACCATCGCGGACGTCGCGCCACCAGGAGTCCGTCAGTAATCGCTTCGGCGGCACCGCCCGTGGGTGGAATAATCCAGATCTTGCCCAACAAGTCGATTGCCAGCCGTCCATCCGCAGCAATATCGACGGAGAAGTTCGTTCCCTTTGTCAATACAACCTGGGCTTCTGCGCTGACCGCGCAAAGCAGGACGAGAATTGTCAGGCGAGACTTGAGCAAGCTGATCGTCAGGGCTGCAGTCGGGCGCCTGTCCACTCGCCGACTGTGAACGTGTCGTCATCATTGCGGACGAGCGATCGCTCCCAGCGGGCGCGGTCATGAATTCGATCAGCACCTTCCATCCACAATTCGATGCGCCGCGGCCAAACTCGAATTCCGCCCCAGTGCGGCGGCCGCGGAATGATCGGTCTGTCGGCAATCGCAATAGACCTCAGGTTTTTGGCAGCGCCGACGCCCAGTTTCATCGCACGCCTTCCGACCTGGGCAATCAAAGCGGCGCGGGATGTAATGGTTGCACTCTGATCTGAGCCCCAGGCCCCGAGTTGACTGGCCCAATCGCGAGTGGCGAAGTAAGCATCGCTTTCTGCGACTGGCGAGCGAACAGTTTCACCTTCCAGGCGCACCTGGCGCCCCAGTGCATCCCAGTGAAATACGAGTGCAATTCTACTGTTGTTATCAAGGTGGCTGACCTTGTCAGATTCGTAGTTGGTATAAAAAACGACGTAGCCGGGATCTGGAACGAATTCCTTGCACAATACGGCACGCCCGGTGGGTTGGCCTTCAGGATCTACGGTGACAGCGATCATCGCGTGCGGATTACGTTGTACTTTCTTTTCAAACGCCCCATCGAGCCATGCCTTGGCCCAATGCATGGGGTCCGCAGGCAACTCCGTGGGGAGTTTCGTTGCTGAGCATGGATCGATCACGCAAAAAAACCTCTGTCAGTCACATTATTCAAGCAACACAAATTCTGGTGCCACCTTCACGCCGTGGGTCCGACGCGACCTGAAACCCGTTTTCCCGGTCAACCAGTGTCGCACCAATTCCCCCGAAGTACATATTCAGTTCTGGCGACACACTAACAGGAAGGTCGACGTCCGGGAGGTCGAGTCCAGGCTCCGCCATAAGTCGTTCTATCTCGCCACTTGTATCGATATGTAGACGTGGGTGTGCCACAGCATCTGCCAGAGGCATATTCATTTGCAGAATATTGACGAGAAACTGATGCAGTGCGGTTGTAATGCGATCGGCGCCGGGTGAACCGGCGGCAAGCACGCGGCCTTTTCGGCGCGCTATGCTTGGCGCCATATTTGATGGCAAACGCAAACCTGGTGGGCCAATTGCCAGGCCGCGCCGGTTGAGCTCGAGTTCGCCCAGACAATTGTTCAGCCACAGACCTGTCCCGGCTGGCATTTCGCCGGACCCGTAGCCTGACGATGCGGTGACGGCACACGCGATGCCGTTGTCATCAACCGCAGAAGTGTGCACCGTCGATGCTGATGTCCATTTATTCAGTAGCTGGCCATTGCGTGCGGACTCCAGCAGCTGTGCGGCTTCGGCGCCCACATCTTCGGCGAGATCCAGGCGCTGCGTGCGATAGTTGAGCACCGCACGCTGCACTTTAATGAGTCGCGACAGTGCATCGGTCGTCCATTGCTCGTGCGGCAGGTCGGCACAAGCAAGCAACATTGCGGCAAGCACCGAGCCGCCAATCGCCGGTGGCGGATTCGTCGCGATCGTCCAGGCACCGATATCGACCGTCAACGACGGGCGCTCTATCGCTTCGAATTCGCTGAGATCCTGCATCGTTAAGGCGCCACCGCCTTCGAGCACATGGTCGCTGATGGACCGGGCGAGCTCGCCCTCGTAAAACAGGCGCGCGCCTTCTGTCGCGATGGCGGACAAGGTGTCGGACAGATGCGGAATAATGACCGGGCTGCCGGCATCATGCAGGGCCCTATCGGCATCGTGCAGCGCGAAGAAACCATCATCGCTGCGGCTAAAGATCAATTCACCGGAATAGCCAAGGTAATAATGGCAAGCTGATGGCAGCGGAAAGCCGCCGCGAGTTGCAGCGATAACAGGTTCGAAAAGATCCTGCCAACGTGCTTCGCCGAACAGCTGCCAAGCGCGTTCAATCGCTGCGAGTGACCCCGGTACCGCAACCGATCCCGGCCCAGCCAACGTCCTGATACCGCCACCGTAGTTCAGTGTGATATTGCTGATATCTTTGCCACGATTGGCTTCGGCAAGCCCGCTGCCGGGAACAGCGACGTTGCCATCGATCGTCACAGGATCGCTGCCCGGCCCCCAAACCGTCACATAAGCGCTACCCGCCAGTGCGCAGACACCAGGCTCTGTGTTCATCGTAAATAGTGCAGCGGCGAGCGCGCAGTCGACTGCATTGCCGCCACGCATGGCAACTTCATTTGCGCCGTCAGCGGCGAGCTGCGACGTTGTTGCAACGGCGACCTTAGTCACAATCAGGTCCTGCCGCGTCCAGGAAACGTATCAGTAATGAATAACAGATCGAATGCTCTTGCCTTCGTGCATCAGGTCGAATGCTTTGTTGATGTCTTCGAGCGGCATCGTGTACGTAATGAACTCGTCGATCTTGATATCGCCGTCCATGTACTGGTCGACCATGCCCGGGAGTTGCGAACGGCCTTTGCAGCCGCCGAACGCAGTGCCACGCCAGACTCGACCGGTTACGAGCTGAAACGGACGGGTGGAAATCTCCTGGCCCGCGCCAGCGACACCGACGATCGTCGATTCGCCCCAGCCCTTATGGCAGCACTCAAGCGCTGCGCGCATCAAGTCAACGTTGCCGATACACTCGAAGGAATAGTCGACGCCACCGTCAGTCAGGTCCACGATCACTTCCTGAATTGGCGCAGTGTGGTCTTTGGGATTTACAGTATCCGTTGCACCCAATTGCGTCGCGAGTTCAAATTTTCCGGGATTGATGTCAACGGCAATGATGCGGCCTGCCTTGGCCATCACCGCACCCTGGATTGCGCTTAATCCGACGCCACCCAAGCCGAAGACTGCGACGGTTGCGCCGGGCTCGACTTTAGCCGTGTTCAAAACAGCACCAATGCCCGTTGTTATTCCACACCCAAGCAGACAGACCTTTTCAAGCGGTGCTTCCTCACGAATTTTCGCCACCGAGATTTCGGGCAATACCGTGTACTCGCTGAATGTCGAAGTACCCATGTAGTGGTAAATGGTCTTGCCGTTTGCTGAGAAACGTGAGGTGCCGTCCGGCATCAGGCCCTGGCCCTGAGTAACGCGTATTTTCTGGCACAGATTGGTTTTTCCCGAGGTGCAGAAATTGCACTCGCCGCATTCAGGCGTATACAGCGGGATCACATGATCGCCGACGTTGACAGACGTAACACCTGCACCAATCTCCTCGACGATAGCGCCGCCCTCATGCCCCAGCACCGCCGGGAAGATTCCCTCAGGGTCCTCGCCAGACAAGGTGAAGGCGTCGGTGTGACACACACCTGTCGCAACGTTGCGAAGTAAGACTTCGCCGTCCTTTGGGCCGTCAAGATCTAGCATTTCGATTTCGAGTGGTTTGCCTGCTTCCCAGGCGACTGCAGCGCGCGTTTTCATCGATATCTGGCTCCGCTAAGGGTTGTCGTCAATGAACAGGGCGATATTCGCACGATTGCCGGCCCGCGGACAATGTGATGTCGCTTGCTCCGTCGCGCGGGTCTCCTGTAAAACAGGTTTTTCCAATCTTGTAAATGTCGCTGAATAAACCGATGAGCCTCGAAGACCTGCGCAAAGACCTTTCTGCTGTCGATCAGACGTTGGTTGAGCTGATTGCCGAACGTGAACGGCTGGTGGCCGAGATTGGTCGCGATAAACGAACGTCCGGCAGAGGAACGCGCGATTATGCTCGGGAAAAAGATGTGCTGGACATGGGTCGCGCCCAGGCCGAGGAGCTGGGTCTTGATCCGGACCTCGCTGAGGACGTCTTGCGCAAACTAATACGTTCTTCACTGGCCAGCCAGGAACGTGATCGGGTGATTGCCGAAGGTCAGGGCGATGGTCGCGGCGTACTTGTTATTGGTGGTGCAGGCAAAATGGGTGGCTGGTTCGTCGATTTTTTCGCATCACAGGGATTCGCGACAACGGTTGCGGATCCGGGGGTCGAAGACGGCCCAGGGGCGCATAGCAATTGGACGGACGCCGGTATTGACTACGATGTCATTGTTGTTGCTGCGCCCCTCGCTGTATCCGGCAGGATTTTGGCGCAGCTGGCCGTGCTCAAGCCGCAAGGGCTGATTTTCGACATAGGCTCGTTGAAGACGCCTCTCATTGATGGCTTGCAGGAATTGCGACACGCTGGCTGCCGGGTCGCATCTTTGCATCCTATGTACGGACCCGATACTCGCCTGCTGTCCGGTCACCATTTGATCTTCTGTGATGTTGGTTCGAAAAAGGCGACTGACGATGCCAAAGATTTGTTCAGGTCGACTATGGTCGAGCAAATCGATATGAGCCTGGAAGATCATGATCGCCTGATTGCCTATGTACTGGGACTTTCACATGCTTTGAATATTGCGTTTTTCACGGCCCTGGCCGAGAGCGGTGAGGCGGCCCCTAAACTCGCGCGAATGTCATCAACGACTTTTGACTCGCAATTGCTGGTGTCTGAGGCGGTTGCGCAAGACAACCCGCACCTGTATTTCGAAATTCAAAAGCTGAACAAGTTCGGTCTTGACCCGCTGGACGCTCTTTGTGAAGCGTCGCGCCGAATTCGCGAAGTCGTCGCCAGCGGCGATGAAGAAAGCTTCGTCGAGCTCATGGAAAAGGGCCGCGAATACATGGCGCTTCGAGGTTGACGGTGCGGGCGGCAGATAACGTCACTGCGCGGCTCAAAGCGGCCGAACGTGAACTCAAAAAGTTGACCGCAGAGGTTGCTCGCAACGACGCGAAAATGCACCAGACTCAGCAACGTGAATTGCGGCTGTTGGATGCGGAGGATCTGGAAACACTCATCCGTGAATTGCTCAGCGGGTTACGGGAGAGCTACGGCCTGGAGCAGGTCACTGTAGTGCTCTGTGATCCCGATCACGACATCAGGCACTTGCTGCTAGCGGCGGGTACGCCGGCGGAAACATTTGATGGCCTTCTGATGCTCGAATCACTGACCGGTTTGGCGCCACAATACGTCGCACTTCGGCGGCCCTGGCTCGGGGCGTTTGCTGCTTGCGACCATCAGTTGATTTTTCCGCAATCGTCTGGATTGGCCAGCTTGGCGATGATTCCACTGACCCATCGTCATAAGCTGATCGGGAGTATTAATCTGGGTAGTACTGATGCGTCTAGATTTACTCGCGGGCATGCCGCAGATTTTCTCGCACACATGGGCGTCATTGCATCCTATTGTGTCGACAACACTGTTAATCGTGCACGCCTTCTGCGCAGCGGATTTACCGATGTCTTGACGGGTTGGCACAATCGTCGCTATTTGCAGGTACGCCTTAACGAAGAGCTGGCAAGAGCTCGCCGCGACAGCAATCATGTGGTCTGTTTGATGCTCGATGTGGATCACTTCAAACAGGTAAACGATACCTGGGGTCATGCGGCTGGCGACGCCGTATTGCGGGAACTCGCAATTCGGATCGACTCACAAGTACGCGCCAGCGACGTCGCAGCACGCTATGGTGGAGAGGAGTTCGTCGTATTGCTCCCGGATACCGACAATGCCTCGGGTATTCGATTGGCCGAGCGAATTCGCAAGGCGATCTCGGCGTCAGATTATCGATTGCCAAATGGGGAAACAGTGTCGATGACCGCGTCGATCGGCATTGCCGGTATCACGCCCGATGCGGAAGCCGAGGATCTCAAGAACGTTGGCGATTCGTTGATTGCCCGTGCCGATGTTGCTTTGTATCGCGCGAAATCGGATGGCCGGAATCAGGTCGCTGTCGACGAGGGTTGATGGTGCGTGGGGTCGGGATAGCAATACAACTCGCTGCCCTTTCGATTTTTCTTGCAGCTTGCGGCGAGACTGGCCATACGCCGATAGATGAAGTGAGGAAAGACCCCGTCGTGGTGTTTGCTGCCTTCGAGGATGACTCCGAGCTTCGCGAGCTCATGGCCAGCTACACGGAGGCAAGCGGCGTGCGTGTCATTATCCGCCGCGGTGGTGCACAGAGGATCGTCGATGAACTGATCGAAAATAAGATATCGCCGCCGGCCGACGTGTTGATGACCCATTCTGTAGTCGATGTCTGGCGTGCGGCCGAGGAAGGTGCGCTGCGGGCGATACCGTCGGAATTAATTCAGAAGCGATTGCCGGCGTGGTCACAGGATCCTGACAAACTTTGGGCGAGTACAGATTTTCGTACGGCCGTCGTCATATACGATGCGGCTACTGTGTTCGTCGACGATGCGACGGGCTATGCGTCATTGGCGGAGTCGCAATTCGAAGGCGGCCTCTGTATGTCGTCGTCAATAAATCCAGTCAATCAGGTGGTCATCGCCATGTTAATCGATGAGTTAGGAGTGCGTGAAACTCAAACTATTGTGCGGGGTTGGATGAAAAACCTGGCGGCACCGGTCTTCAGAACTGAAAGCGAAGTCTTAGCCGGGATCGCAACCGGCCTTTGCAAAATCGGTCTGGTGTCGAGTTCGGCCGCTGCTGCAACTGATCTGTCGGTGCATTTTCCGGCGGTAGCGTTTGCCGATGTCGATGGCATCGGCATCGGTCGGCATGCGTCTAACCCGGCGGGTGCGCTGGCGCTGCTGGAGTGGTTAATTGCGCGATCGCCCGAAACAAACTTCGGCAAGTCTGCCGATGTCAGTAAGAAGAACGTCGGTTTGGTTGGGTGGCACCAGGACGACGTGGTCCTGCTCGCCGAGCGGGTCCAATACCACTAGGGGGTGGCTGGTTTACTTGCTGACGGGCGGGCGACTGTCGGCCATCAAAACGTCCAATGTTCTCTGCGCCTGTTTCGGCTTGGCAAGATCGCGGGCTTCCAACATTTCGCAGCCGTCTCGTAGCATCTGCTCGATATCGACTGGATAGTATCTGCAGTCGTCGGGACGGTCGTAGTAGATACGACAAATGTACATTTCCTGTCCCGAGATTTTCCGTAGCCAGGGGCAGCGCAACATTTGCTTTCCCGTAACCGGGCTGATCCAGATCTTTCCGCCGCTGACATACTCTGAAATGTCGGGTCTGTCGGTTTCCCAGTGTTCCAGGTCGCTGGCCGACGCGGACAAACCACCATCGCTGTAGTGAATACAACACTTGCCACACTGATTACAGTCTTTCACCGCACTAGAACTGGCGGTGGCGGCCGCGGCTCATCAGTATCAGAAACAACGGCACGCCAATGGCGGCCGTTAGTGCGCCGACCGGTAACTGTCGCGGCGCCATGAGGGTTCTGGCCAGCGTGTCGGCGATAACGAGCAAGGTGCCGCCGGCCAGCGCGGAAGCCGGTACGACGATGCGGTGGTCGCTGCCACCAATCAGTCGAATCATGTGCGGTACAACGAGACCGATGAACCCGATGACACCAACCGAAGTGACAGAAAGGGCTGTTGCGAGAGCGGCTGCTGCGAAAACGAGATAGCGAAAACCGCTGACCGGCAAGCCCACGATAGCCGCCTGTAGTTCGCCGCGCGACAGCACGTTCAGGTGCCGGGCAGCCAGTGTTCCGCAGGTGACCAGCACAACGAGTAATCCCAGCGTTCGACCGGGCTCGAAGGCAAAACTCAGATCCCCCATCAACCAGAACAACATTCCGCGGAGATTCTCCTCGGGGCTCAGTGCAAGCAGCATGGTAGTCGCGGCGCTAAACCCTGCTGCCAGCACCACGCCGGTTAACAACAGTCGCGCCGGTGCCCAACTGCCGGTGCCGTGCGCGATCGCAAAGACAAGTAATGTCGCTGCCATTGCGCCGCCGAATGCTGCGATGTCGACGACGAAGCTGCCGAAGCCGATGATCATCGCGAGCAGGGCTGCAACAGCCGCGCCGCCAGAGCTGCCCAGAATATAAGGTTCGGCGAGCGGATTTCTGAGCAAGACCTGCATGAGCACGCCTGCAACAGCAAGCAAGCCACCAACTGAAAAGGCGGTCAGCGCGCGCGGCAGGCGCAGGTCCAGGACCAATGCACGGGTGCTTTCCGTGGCGCCGCCGAGCAAGGCGTCAATCGCCTCACCTGCAGCAATATCGGCACTGCCAGATACCAGCGCGACGAGCAGCGCAGTTGCAGCGAGCGCGATCAATCCGGCGAATAACAGTCCTGGACGGCCACTATTCAAACGCAAACCCTCAATGAATGGAGTCGCCGACAATGCCCGGGTTGTGAGAATTGTCAACGCACGTGAGCGGAGATACGGACAGTGCCCGGGTCGTGAAAACTGTCAACACACGTAAGTGAAGACACAGACAATGCCCCGGTCGTGAAAATTGTCAACACACGTAAGTGAAGATACAGACAATGCCCCGGTCGTGAAAATTGTCAACACACGTAAGTGAAGATACAGACAATGCCCCGAATTGGTGTAAAGTTAAAGGCAGTTAACGTTTTTGTATCGGTTGCAATGAGCAACGACTGGATTGACGCAGAAGGATTCCGCGCCAACGTCGGCATCATCCTGGCTGACAGCGATGGCAAGCTGATGCTGGCGGGCCGTACTGGTAGCAAAGGCTGGCAGTTTCCGCAGGGCGGCGTGTTAGTCGGCGAGGAACTCGAGGTGGCCATGTACCGAGAGCTCCGCGAAGAGGTAGGGCTTGGTCATGCCGATGTTGAGCTGCTTGGGGTCACGACTGACTGGATACGCTACCGCCTTCCAGACAAATTCGTTCGCCGCAATAGCATGCCGCTGTGTATCGGCCAAAAACAACGTTGGTTCATGTTGCAGTTGGTGTCATCGACCGACAAAGTCCGTTTTGATCTGGGTGAGCAGCCGGAATTCGATCGAATTCGCTGGGTGGAATATTGGCGCCCGGTGAATGAAGTTATCTATTTTAAGCGGCGCGCTTATGCTCGTGCTCTCCACGAGTTGGGCTCAAGCGCTTATCCGCCTGGCTTGCCGCCGCGGCCACGGTGGTGGCCAAAGCGCTGGCGCGCCGTATTTGATAAGGATATCGAAGCGCCTAAATCGTGACGTGCTGCACTTCTCACTGACCGGAGCACCGCGTAACATAATGTCTTCTTACCGACAGGCTGATTCTGTGGCACGACATTCATCCTTACAGCTGCACAGTAAAAGGCGCGTCTTCATGACGCGCTCTGTACTGACGGTAATGGTCGTCGTATTTGCCTACCTGGTGTTTGAATTCGGCAGGATCCAGGCCAATTACAACATTGTGGATGCAGCCAGGGAGCGCCAGGCGTACGAGGATCGTATAGCCGGCCTGCAGGACAATATTATGGCGCTGAAGGAAGATGTCGCCTTGCTGGAGACGCATCGCGACATTGATCGCGAAGCGTACAAAGATGTTGAGGTAAGCCTGGTAGCGCTGCAAGCGAAGATTCAGGAACAGATGGACGCCATCGCGTTTTACCGTGGTATCGTGTCGCCCATAGATGGCGCCGCCGGGCTGCGTGTGCAGGACCTCAGATTGACTCCAGGCCCGTCAGAGCGCGCGTACAACGTTCGCCTTGTGCTGGTGCAGTCGTTGCAACATGATCGCAAGGTCACGGGCGATGTAAGTCTGAGTATCGATGGCGAACTGGACGGCGCAGCAACCACATTTAATTATGCGCAGCTGCTGCCGGCAGAAACCGCAGCGAGCTGGCCGTTCTCATTTCGCTATTTTCAGGACTTTGATCGGAAGATCGTACTCCCTGATGGTTTCAGGCCGGAGAAAATAACCATCGAAGTGCGTTCGAAGACGCGTTCAATCTCAAGCATTGAAGAGAGTTATTCCTGGACGACGAGTCTGGGCTGACGCCAACTTAAGCAGGCATTCGGAGAATTACATGTTTGGCCGTAAGCAACGCAGGCACACCGTCATCGATACACTGGTCGGCGCCAATACCAGGGTCAATGGTGACTTGAATTTTGACGGTGGATGCCACGTCGATGGTATCGTCAAAGGCAATGTCAATGCGGACCCGGAGAGCAACTCGGCGCTAAGCATCAGCGAAGTCGGTACCGTGGAAGGCGAAGTTACTGTTCCATATGCCGTACTGCACGGCATCGTTCGCGGCGATGTGTGCGCTGCACAACGGGTGGAGCTTGGGCCGACGGCTCGTGTTATTGGCAATGTGTATTACAACTTGATTGAAATGGCGATTGGTGCTGAAATTAACGGCAAGCTCGTGCACCAGCCCGAAGGGCAAGTGCCATTACTCGAACAATCGATCCGCATCGACGAGTCGGCCACTACAGATGCCGAGTCATAGATGAGGCGGGACAGGATCAAATAATGCAGCCAGAATCTCCGACAAGCACATATCCGACACCACCACCGGCGGTCGTGTTCACCGATGCGGCGGCCACCAAAGTCGGCGAGCTCATTGAGGAGGAGCAAAACCCGGAGCTCAAACTCAGGGTCTTCATCTCGGGCGGGGGTTGTTCCGGGTTTCAATACGGTTTCACTTTCGACGAGAATATTGAGGACGGCGATAGCGAGGTTGAAAACCAGGGCGTCACGCTGGTGATTGACCCAATGAGCGTTCAGTATCTGATGGGCGCCGAAATTGACTACAAAGAAGATCTGCAGGGTGCGCAGTTCATTATCCGCAACCCGAACGCGACAACAACCTGTGGTTGTGGATCGTCCTTCACCACCTAAAATCGCTTCCAGCCCCTCTTCCGAGGTCATCGCTGCCGTTGACCTCGGTTCAAACAGCTTTCACATGATCGTTGGCGAGTTGCGCCACGGGCAGCTCGTTATAATCGATCGAATTCGCGAAACTGTTCGTCTTGCGGAAGGGCTGTCCAATTCAGGCGATCTGTCGAGCGATGCTCGCGAGCGGGCACTTGACTGCTTGTCCCGTTTTGGCGAACGATTGCGCGATATGCGCGCCGCAAGCGTGCGTGCCGCCGGTACCAGCACGATTCGCCGCGCGCGTGAAGATACCGGGTTCATGACTGATGCCGAGGCCGCGTTAGGGCACCCGATTGAGATCATCTCCGGCCTCGAAGAGGCGCGTCTGATTTACAACGGTGTCTTGCACAGCCTGCCGCCGCATGAGGGACTGCGACTTGTGCTCGATATCGGCGGCGGCAGCACGGAACTGATTTTGGGGCAGGGTGCCGAACCGCGCGCATTGGAAAGTGTGCATTTGGGTTGCGTCGCAATGACGGAACGATTCTTTGCGGACGGCAGGATCACGCGCAAGGCGTTCGACAAGGCGCGAGTTGCTGCGCGACTCGAGCTTAGGCCGGTCAAAGCATTTTTTCGCGGCGCCGGCGAGGTTGAATCGATTGGCACATCCGGGACTATTCGTTCGACTGAACAAGTCGCGAGCGAATTGAACATTATTGACTCTCACGCATTGACACCTGCCGCCCTCGAGGAGTTGATAGAGCGTGTGCTGAATTTTGAATCGGTCGCTGATTTGGACCTGCCTGGTTTGTCTGAACGGCGCGCCCAGGTATGGCCGGGCGGGCTGGCTATTCTGGCAGAGCTACTTGGTGTGCTGCGCGTCGACTCATTGAGTGTGTCGGACGGCGCGCTACGAGAAGGTCTGTTGTACGATTTGCTGGGCCGCTTACAACATGAGGATGCGCGCGAGCGCAGTGTTCGTGCGATGGCGTCGCGCTATAACGTCGATGAGGGTCAGGCCGGCCGGGTCGCGGCCACTGCGCAGATGTTGCTCGGGCAGTGCGCCGACGCGTGGCACCTCGATGACCCGATATGCAGCCGAATTCTCGATTGGTCGGCCCGCTTGCACGAAATTGGGCTCGATATCTCCCACGACGGATTTCAACGTCATGGCGCCTATATCGCCGAACATGCCGACATGCCGGGGTTCCCGCGAGCGGAGCAACGATTTCTGGCATTCCTGATCGGCAGCCAGCGCCATCAGATCAATACCCGTCTTGAAAAGATACTGCCGCGCACATGGCGGGACACGGCTTTGCGACTTGCGATATTGTTGCGTCTGGCCGCTCTTCTAAACCGGAGCCGCAGTGCGATCGACCTACCGACGATCAGTATATCTGTTACCGATGCGACGCTTACGCTGGTTTTTGATCCCGCCTGGTTAGAGGCGAATCCATTGACGGTCGCCGATCTGGAACGGGAAATCGGATACCTGAGCGAGGTTGGCTACGAGCTGATCTTCAGATAGGCAACGACAATTCTTTGAGAAAGACCTCTTGAGCCGAAATGCGCGCTTCACCCGCCTCGGGCTGACATCGTTCGTAGCTCCCGTCGCCGTGCAGTGTCCACGCCTGGCAATTGTCGGCAAGGAATGACTCCAGATCACTGCGAATTTGATCTTTCATCGCTTTTTGACGAATTTCGAAACAGGATTCGTTGCGCCGCAGTAGATTTCTTTCCATCCAGTCCGCGCTGGCACAGTAGAACTCTTCGTTGTTGTCGTTGAAAAAGTAATAGACGCGTGAGTGCTCGAGAAAGCGTCCGACAATCGAGCGCACACTAATGTTTTCCGAAAAACCGGGCATGCCTGGGCGTAGCGAACAAATACCGCGAACGATCAGATCGATCTTCACACCCGCTTGCGATGCTTTGTATAGTGCATCGATAATGCCTTGTTCGTTCAGCGAGTTTATCTTTGCGATGATGCGTGCCTGTTTGCCTGATCGTGCGTTCTCTGCTTCGCGCTCGATTTTTTCAAGCAGAGCTGTATACAAATTGAATGGTGCGGCAAGCATCCGCGACATGTCGCTGGATTCCGTCAGGCTGGTCAGCTGCATAAATAATTCGTGTACGTCCCGACCGAGAGGCCGGCCACTGCTCATGTAACCGTAGTCGGTATAGGCTCGAGTTGTCGCGTGGTGATAGTTACCAGTGCCCAAGTGTACGTAGCGAACCAACTTGTTCGACTCGCGGCGCACGACAAGCGTCATTTTCGCGTGCGTCTTGTAGCCGACGAGACCATAAACGACATGAGCGCCGGCTTCCTGCAAGCGGTTGGCGAGCGAAATATTTGCTGCTTCGTCGAAGCGCGCCATGAGCTCGATGATCACAGTGACCTCTTTACCTGCTCTGGCGGCGTTTACAAGGTGGTCGACAATCGGAGAGTCAGCGCCGGTGCGGTACAACGTAATCTTGATGGCGAGTACGTCCGGGTCTCTCGACGCGGAGCGAATAAACTCGATGGTCGGTGCAAACGACTGATACGGGTGGTGCAGCAGGACATTTTTCTTCGTGAGTAGCGAAAAAATATTCTCTGATCCAAGCAGTTCTTCCGGCAATCCCTGTGTGAACGGCGGATAGAATAAGTCCGGATTGTCTTCCATTTCACATACGGTGCCGAGCCGGTTCAGATTGACCGGGCCATCGACCAGATACATGTCATGCTCGGCCAGGCTGAAACGATCGAGCAGAAATTCCTGCAGGTCTTCCGGGCACTCGTGACTGACCTCGAGGCGGACAGCTGCTCCATGGCGACTGGCGGCAAGCTGACCCTCGAGCGCATGCACGAGATCGCCAACTTCTTCGTCATCGACGTACAGGTTGCTGTTGCGCGTCACGCGGAATTGATAGCAACCTTCTACGCCCAGACCCGGGAATAATTCAGAAACGTGGACACGAATGATCGAGGACAGAAAGACGTAGTGATGCCGGTCCGGGCTGCTCAGATGTTCCGGTAGCCGGATAACACGCGGTAACGATCGCGGTGCTTGCACCATGCCGTGGTACCGGCGGCGCCCAAATGCGTCTTTGCCATTGAGTCTGACGATGAAATTCAGGCTCTTATTCAGAACTCTCGGGAAGGGTCTGGAAGGATCGAATGTCAGTGGTGTAAGGACGGGTACAACCTGCTCCAGAAAGTGCTCGCGCAGCCACTCGCGTTGCTCAGCATTCCATTCTTCGCTTTGTAAGAATTGCACACCGGTCTTGGTCAGCTCCGGGAATAACACATTGTTCAGCAGTTCGTATTGCTGTTGTACGACGCCAAGCATACCTTGTCGTAACGTGTCAAAGATCTGCTGTGCGGGCAGCTTTTCGGGTCCCTGTGCCAGAGCGCCGATTTCGATGCGTTGCTTTAATGCGGCGACCCTGATCTCGAAAAACTCGTCGAGATTTGTGCAGGTAATGCACAAGAATCGCAGTCGCTCCAAAAGTGGAATATCCGGATCAAGTGCTTGCGCCAGGACCCGCTTATTGAACTCAAACTGGCTGAGCTCACGATTAATGTACAGGTTATCGGGCGACATTGAAGATACTGCCCAGTACGGCGCTGCGTTTTGCACCGGTTACTGACGGAAGGTTTCCAGGAAGACCTTGTGCCGTGCGCATTGCCAGCCATGCGAATGCCGCTGCTTCGACCCAGTCAGGATCAAGGCCGACTAATGCGGTCGATTTGACAGTAGTTTCAGGAAGGGCGGCGCCGAGTCGCCGCATGAGATCAGTGTTGTGCACGCCGCCGCCACAGACAAATAGCTCAGATATGTCGGGGGCATGTTCCTGAATCGCTGTCGCGACACTTATAGCGCTTAATGCGCTGAGTGTCGCTTGTACGTCGACCGGATCAAGGTTGTCTACACCGGCTGCACTGAGCCATTCGAGATTGAAGTACTCAAATCCCGTGCTTTTAGGCGGCGAGGTGGCGAAATATGCATCAGCAAGCAATCTGCCCAACAGGTCGATGTCGACGTTGCCTTGCGCCGCCCACCGGCCATTCCGATCAAAGGTTTCACCTCGGTGTCTTGCGATCCACGCATCCAGTAAAGTGTTGGCGGGACCGGTGTCGAAACCAGTCGTATCTGCACCGTCGCTATGCAGCACGGTGATGTTGGCAATGCCACCCATGTTCAGGACCACGCGGTTCACTCCGGGCTTGCTGAACAGCCACTCGTGAAACGCCGGTGCAAGTGGTGCTCCTTGCCCGCCGAGCGCAATGTCGGCGCTGCGAAAATCGGCGACGGTCATGATGCCAGTCCCGTTCGCTATGATACTTGCGTCACCGATTTGCAATGAGAAGGGTTCATCGATGTCAGGTTCGTGCCGAACGGTCTGTCCGTGGCTGCCGATCGCCGTAACCCCCAAACCGTCGATGCCTGCAGCGGCGAGCAACTCATTCGCCGCATCGCGAAAACACTCGCCGACTTTGACGTGAAGATCGGCAGCATCATCGTAGCTTCGAATGGACGTATTCAGTTTGGCGGCAGACAACTGTTGCTGAAGTTCAACAGGGTATTCGTGCTTGTTTGTCTGCAATACATCGAGCGAGGACTCGTCGATGTCGACGAGGGCGGCATCGATGCCGTCCATGCTCGTGCCTGAGATCAGGCCGATGTAAATGTCACCCATTGTCGTTGCCGCTGCTTACTAGTTGACGAGTTGCGCGACGGTTGCCAGCTGAGTGTTCTTGAATTTCTCGAGTTCCTCAAGGAGTGGTGCTGCGGATACAAGAAAGCGCTGCCGGTATTCGTTGGCGATTGGATCGGCCTGAGGCAATCTGACGGTCCTCGGATTGCGGTGCACACCGTTCAGTCGATACTCATAATGCAGGTGAACACCGGTAACCAGCCCGGTCTTGCCAACATAGCCGATAGTCTGGCCCTGCCGTACGCGTGTGCCAAGGCGCGCCTTTGAGGCAAACTTCGACATGTGCGCGTACAGTGTTGTGATATTACCGCCGTGCTGCAAAATCACGACGTTGCCATAACCCGATTTAACACCGCGATAAGTTACCTTGCCGTCGCCTGAAGCTTTGATCGGTGTGCCGCTCGGTGCCGCATAGTCGGTGCCGCGGTGCGGGCGCACCGTCTTCAAAACAGGATGGCGCCGGTTCGGATTGAATGAGGAACTGACGCGAAAGTCCACCGGCGAGCGCAAGAAAGCCTTGCGAACGCTGTGGCCATCGGCCGTGAAATAGTCGCTACGGCCCGAGTCATCGACGAAACGAACGGCCTGGCTGCGACGGCCATTGTTGTTGAATTCGGCGACAACGATTTCGCCATCGGTTACGTATTCACCGTCCTGCCAAATTTCTTCATATTGTACGTAGTAGTTATCGCCGCGACGAATATCCAGGACAAAGTCGACGTCCCAAGCGAATATTCCCGCGATATTCATTATCAATTTGTCGGACAGACCAGCCGCCGCGGCACTTTCATACAACGAATTCTCAATGGCTCCATAAGCCAGCCGCTTGCGAGTCTCAATGGGCCGATCGACGATTTCTGCAGAAAAGCCGGTCTCCTGCCGGTCGACCTTGAGGGCGCTAGTGAGATTCAAGGCGGAATACATACTCACGAGCCGACCGTCGTCATGCGTGATCTCAAACACGTCGCCTGGCTTGATCTTGCGGAATTGTTTGCCGGCCTCGTCGAGGTGAGCAATCGTGGCAAGGTGGCCAATGTCGAGCTCATGTTTGCGAAACAGTTGGTCCATTGTGTCGCCCGAACGAATGGTCAATGTAAGAGTTTCGTATTCGGGTTCAGGTGCCCACACCAGAGGTTCGCCGATGTAGACCGCAGGCTCGACTACGAGGTCCAACTTGCCCACTTCAGCGCCAGTGCTGGCCGCCATTTCCGGAGTTTCAGAGACGGCGGTCGTTGGCGACGATTTGTCGAGGGTTGAGATTAACGCCAGGCAAATCAGGGGAATGCCAAGACCAACGACAAACCACTGCACAGCTTTGGATTTTTTCGGCGGTCTTGCCGGCCTTGGCTTGTAATCGTGTAGTAGTGGACTGGCTGAACGATGCAAGTCGGCGACCCCGCGATTCGGAATGTCGCTACTCTACCGTGGCGTTTCAGGTAGGTCAAAGAAAAGTGTTATAAGTCATAGCGTTAAACGCTATTACTCGTAGCGGCCAAAATGAGCTTTCATCGCTCGCCGAGAATGCTACAGTTCCGCAGCAAGGAAACACGATGCGGTATCGTAGGAGCCCGCTATGCGGGCGACAGCGGAGACAATAAAGAAACAAATGACATCAGTTAAGGAACAATTGCAGGAACTCGTTCGCGGTAGCGACGAAGTCCTGCCGGAAGATGGGCTCGCAGCGAAGCTAAAACAAAAGCGGCCGCTCGTTATCAAGGCTGGCTTTGACCCGACCGCACCGGACCTGCACATCGGCCATACTGTTCTTATCAACAAGATGCGGCAGTTTCAGGAATTTGGTCATGAGGTAGTGTTCCTGATCGGCGACTTCACCGGAATGATCGGTGATCCCTCTGGCAAGAACGCGACGCGTCCCGCCCTGTCGCCAGAGGAGATTAAAGCGAATGCGGAAACCTATGAAACACAGATATTCAAAATCCTCGACGAAAAGTCGACGCGCATTGATTTCAATTCGCGCTGGATGGGCACTATGGATGCTGCGGGACTCGTAAAGCTCGCGTCACACCACACCGTTGCACGAATGCTTGAGCGCGACGACTTTAGCAAGCGCTACGCCAACGGCCAGCCGATTTCGATTCACGAGTTCCTATACCCGATTGTGCAGGGTTATGATTCTGTCGCTCTAAAAGCTGATGTGGAACTGGGCGGAACTGATCAGAAATTCAATCTCCTTGTCGGCAGGCAATTGCAGCAGGATTTTGAACAGGAGCCGCAGGTCGTCATGACGATGCCGTTGCTTGAAGGACTCGACGGCGTGCAGAAGATGTCGAAGTCGCTCGGCAACTACATCGGCATAACCGACGCACCGGGCGAAATGTTCGGCAAGCTGATGTCGATCTCCGACGATCTGATGTGGCGCTACTTTGAGCTCCTGAGTTTCCGAACGCTTGATGACATTGCAGGTCTAAAAAGACGTGTCGACGACGGACTGAATCCGCGCGATGCGAAATTTGAGCTCGCGTTCGAGATCGTGGAACGATTTTATGATGCCGCCGATGCAGGTGCTGCAAAAGATGAGTTTATCGCACGGTTTAAGCACGGCGCGATGCCAGAGGAAATGCCGGAATTAAGCCTGCCGAGCGAGAACGGACGGCTAGGCATTGCACATTTATTGAAGCAGGCCGGGCTTGTCAGTAGTACGTCGGAAGCGTTCAGAATGATCAAGCAAGGCGCGGTAAAAATTGACGGCGTAAGGGTTGAGGATCGTGGCCTCGAAATCGATGCTGGCAGCACCGGCGTTTATCAGGTCGGCAAGCGCAAGTTTGCGCGGATTAGCCTGAGCTGACTCGGGATGAAGATGACCGCAATGAGTCTATCGAGAATAAGTATCAGTATTTGCGTTTTTGTAGCGTTAATTATTACGTCGGTCCGGACCGACGCGGCCGATGACGCAGAAAAAATAGAGTTGGCCAGGCGCGAGGCTTTTCGCAGCAGCGTTGCGGCGATCGTCGCTGATTTGAATGGCGGCTCATATCAGCGCTTCATTAATGCCATTGATCGCCGCGCCATGATAGACCGTATATACGGACTGCGTCTGATCGATCAGCAGGTCAAGAAGCAATTCAATAGCAGTATGGAGAACTCCTTCGACAATATGATCAAGTCGGAGTTTGCCGCGCCGGAAGATGGGTTGAAAGCGACCTTGCTTGGCGTCGAGTCCCGTGGCGACCGCGGTAGAGCGGTTGTACGTTTTGACTATCCGAAATTCGAGTTCAACTACCATGAGTATGATTTGCGTCTTGACGCGCAGAATCGACTCATTGTGGTTGACTGGACTGATTATATTGCGGGAATCAATTTTTCGGACAGTGTTGGCCAGCTGCTCGTAATGAGTGCGCCCAGTAAACCGGCAATGCGCAAACTGCTCGACTTTCAGAACGTCAAGGACCGCGATCTGTTCGAATTCGGCGAGTTGTTGAAGGCGGCACGCGACACTCAGCTTGATCGCTACCTCGAGATTCACGGCAGACTGGAGCCGCGATTCCAGCGGCAGCGTATTGTTGTTGAAACCAACGTTCGCGTCGCGCGGCAGGCGCGCAAACGCCGCCAGATGATTGCCGCGCTCGGCATCATGGCGGAGACTTTTCCGGACGAGCCTTTATATGCGTTGATGCTCCTCGACTACTATTTTCCGGCTCGCAAGTACGAAGAGGCAATGCGAGCGTTGCAAAGCCTGTCCGAGCAGCTGGATTTTCCGGATGCCGCGATGGATGCGCGAATGTCGGCGGCCGCTCTGGTTATGGGCAAGCCGCAAGACGCGGCGGCGTTCGCCGAGCGGGCGCTTGAACTCGAACCCGGGCTGGAGCTCGGCTGGTGGTCGGCGTTAGGTGCTCGCGCGGAGCTTGCGGATTTCAAGGGCTCTGTCGAGGTATTGCAGAAGCTGGAGAGTGACTTCGGCCATGAATTGGGCCCTGACAAATTGAAAAAGAACCGGCAGTACGCGCAGTTGCTTGCATCTGCCGAGTTCAAGGCCTGGGTCGAGTCCAAGCAATAGAAATTGCGATTAGCCAAAGTTACTGAAAACACTGGAAAAACAGACCACGCGAAGTCCTGTTTCGGACAATTCGGGCAAATGTGTATTTTAGTGGTTGACGAGTGCCCATTCGTCGCTATAATGCCCGTCCGCTGCAGGTACGGTGTCCTTCGGCGAGCCTCCAATTAGAAGTACCAAAACAGGCCCGGGCTGTTAATTGATCCCGTTTGGCCTGTATAATTGTGGGCTGCCTGGCTTCAGCCATCCGCGTTCTTTCGGCCTCGGATCAATGATCAACGAGGCCCGAGAAAACGAGGGCGGAGGAATTAACCGGGATCGTTCTTTAACAACTAAATACAGATAATTTGTGTGGGTGCTCGCGTTGGAATTTGCATTGGCAAAATCAAACGTGAATACCTAAGTTTAATTTGTAATTAAGTTTAGGATCACGTCTTTAGATAAAGCTCAAAGCTTTAAACTGAAGAGTTTGATCCTGGCTCAGATTGAACGCTGGCGGCATGCCTAACACATGCAAGTCGAACGGAAACGATGGGAGCTTGCTCCCAGGCG
>Ga0255052_10000376_pt1 | contig 36313 bp, 32 predicted proteins | sample JV7_2_21_MG_FD_188632 | JGI IMG/M metagenome (GOLD analysis project Ga0255052, IMG submission 188632) | Seawater microbial communities from Jervis Inlet, British Columbia, Canada - JV7_2_21 | ecosystem: Environmental > Aquatic > Marine > Inlet | place: Canada: British Columbia | collected...
CATGAATATGATCGTCCCTGTCCGGAATCAGGAGTGGCAAGGCTGAGAAATGACTGATGATCTGCTTGTGTGCTTTGGGCTTCGCGAATCCTTGCAGGAGTTCCTGCCTACGGGTCCTCTCCACACGCTTCCAGTTCGAAGCACACATCGTCGCCGTCGAGCGGTATATGCCCGGTCTTGTCGAGAATGCCGGACATCAGCAGGTTCGCGATATCCGCACCCTGATCGTCAACCGTCACGAGTGTCACGTGATCTACCCGCCGGCCGTGCCCAGGCAGCTGAACGCCTCCGGTCGTAGCGAGCCGTATATAGTCGCGGTCGTTGCGCTCCTCGTAACCGTAGGCATGCACATGGCCATGAAAAACCGTGTACGGTTGATCGGCCAGAGCCGTTTCGATGGCCGTGAAGTTTTCTTCCATTTGCTTCGTCCAGGCCGGTTTGTGCATAAACAAAAAAGTCCAGCGAACATCGGCGTTATTCGCGATGACCTGCCGAAAGTACGCAGACTGCTCCGGACTGATGGTGCCCGCGCTGCGCTCCGGCATGTTCGCGTATTCGGTTGCCTTAAATGCCTCCAAGCCATCCGATTTCATGATTTCGATCGCCTCGTTGCGCGCCTCGAATACCTCCTGTATGCGTTCAGGCGGATTGTCTTCCGTATCGAGCACTAAAAAGAGAACGTTCTTGTAGACGAAATGGTAGTAGCGACGACCGTAACGCTCATCCCAAACGCGCTGCAAAACCTCGCCCGTCAGGTCGTGGTTGCCGCCGACATAGAATACCGGCGCGGCTGTTCGTCCAGCACGCTCATCGAACCAGTCCCATTGCGCTGCGATCTCACCAGGATCAATAGTCCCGCCCTCGATCAGATCGCCGACATTGATGATCAGCTCCGGCCGCAGCAGTGAAAGTTGAGCCACCGCAATTTCGAACACCCGCTCGCGCTCGCCACCCGTAAGGTCAGAGAAAACGGCGAACGTGAACTTGTCATCGGCCGCATCGAAGTCCTTATTCGTCCAGGGGAGAACCTGACCAGACAACTCGTGCCGGAACACCGGTTCGTCCGGGGGACCGGACGGACCAGAACATCCCAACACAACGCAAAGAAGCGACGAGAGGACTAAGAATCGCCACTGAAAGTTTTTCGGGGCTATGATCATATTCCTCTCAACTTAGTTGCTACTCATTGAATCGAACTTCGCTATCTCCATTTCCAATGCAGTTGCGAAAGCCGCCATCGACTCGTCCATGCCGGCAGCTGATCTGGCGTATACCTCGCGCAACGGCTGGTTCGGCGGTCCCTCGCTCGTTTCCATGATGTTATGCAGAGTGACGAGTTTCGACAGTGGTCTGGTAGGTTCGCTGATGATCTGAACCAGCGTCGTACCCGTCGCCACCATGCTGCCGACAAAGTCGTTACAGAGCTGATCAATGATGGCACCCTGCACCTTCCGCTCCTCGGATGCACCACTTGCCTCGACGGCAGCCGCCACCTTCTCCTGTGCAGCCTTGGCCGTTAGCACAGCCTGCACGCCTTCCTCGGCTTTCGCATATAGCTCCATCCAGAATGCGCTCTTCGCATCAGTCTCCTCACGAGTGTAGGTCTCATTCGGGTTCGCATTCAGCTCGAAATTCTGCACCTGTGATTCACCATTCACGGTAAGCCGAACCTGGTACGTCCCGGGTTTGGCGAAGGGTTTGATGTTCACAGGAGGCACGCCGGGAATGGCCGATACGGACGGATAGCGCATATCCCACATAAAGCGATTCAGCCCTGTGCTTACCGTCGCCCGTGGCTCCTCTGCCTCGCCGGTCACGCTGTATTCACGAACCTCCATTCGATTGAATTGCTCGTGCGGAACCTCTTCATTGCTATAGGTACGAACCTCGTTGCCGTCCTCATCGAGGATCGTAAGCGTTACCTCGTCGGCTTCGTCGCTGAGCAGGTAGTAGAACAAGACGCCGAGCGGACGCGCATCACCAGCGTCGATGAAGTCCCGTTTGCGTTCCCCATTCACGATACCGCGTTCGTAAAATGTGTAGCCTGCTTCAGCGTTGCGCACGAACTGGTATTTCTCGTCCGACGGCGGACCGCCACCATAGTCATTCCACCAGTTGTATCCGAAACGGGTGTGGGCTTCAGGCTTAAACAGATGCGCCGTTTTCCCGGCAAGATCCGCCGAGTATTGCCGCAGCGGGCTGATGTCGTCGAGGATCCAGAAACCGGCGCCATGCGTTGCAACGATCAGGTCCGCACCCTTGACCTCGATATCGTGCACCGGCAGCGGCGGCATGTTCAGATTGAGACGCCGCCACTCCGCACCGTCATCAATTGACACATAGATTCCGGTCTCCGTGCCCACGAAGAGCATCCCCTGCCGTTCGGTATCCTCGCGAATCGTGCGCGTAATCTCGTCCTGTGGGAACGAAGCATCGATTCGCGTCCAGTTTTCGCCATAGTCATTGGTACGCAGCAAATACGGCGAATAATCGTCCGCTTTGCGATAGCGGGTGATCGCAATGTACACGGTTGCCGGATCGTGAGGGGAGACTTCGATTTCGTATATAGCGGAAAGCTCCGGCAAATCAGGTGGCGTGACCTCATTCCAGTTTGTACCGCCATCGCGAGTAAGATGCAGCCGACCGTCATCGGTGCCTGCCCAGATTACACCTTGCTCATGTGGAGACTCTTCGAGCCGGTGGATCGTCGAGAAGATCTCCTGACCGAAATACTCAGGCAACCACGGCGAACCCGCGACCTTCATCTTGTCCGTCATGTTATGGGTCAGGTCATCACTGATGACATCCCAGCTCATACCTTCGTCCGTCGTACGGAACACGACGTTGCCGGCCATATAGATAGTCCCCGGATCGTGTGGAGATACCAGGAACGGCGCCTGCCAATTAAAGCGATACTTGAACTCCGACGCCGGTGTCCCGAACAGGATTTCCGGCCACACGGAACGGGTCTCGTTTTGCCCGGTCTTCACGTTATTGACTGTGAAATGCGCGGCGCCGCCGTAAGCAGCGCCGGTCGACAGACTATAAACGATATTCGGGTCGCCCGGCTTTGGAATAGCTCGACCGGTTTCGCCGTTACCAATAAAGTCAGTCATGTGCAGTGGGATGCCACCCCACCGTGATCTGCTGGGAACACTGTACACCAGCAGGTCCTGGGCATTGGTATAAAGCCGGTATGGGAACTGATCGTCCGTGTCCACGCGATAGAGCTGCGTTCCGCTCTGATTGGTAAACGTCGACCAGGTTTTTCCGCCGGTCAGCGTGACCTGCGTGCCGCCATCACAAGTTACGATCATGCGGTTCGAATTTTTCGGATCGATCCAGATATCCTGGAAGTCGTCTTTGACGCCGGGCTCAAGGAGCCACGTTTCACCGGCGTCCACAGATCGCCACAGCTTGTTACCGGGGACCCACAGATTGTCCGCATTACTGGGATCAGCATAGACATGGTAGAAGTAGAACGGTCGGGCGGTAATGTTGGCGTCCGCGGAAACGAAGCGCCAGGTGTCGCCCTTGTTGTCCGATCGGTAGATACCCTGTTGGGTTTCGGAATCGACCAGGGCATAGACACGGTCGGAGTCATCCGCCGACATGGTCAGACCGATGCGGCCCATCATGCCTTCAGGCAATCCGTCGTTGCCTGAAATCTCCTCCCAGGTATCGCCACCGTCACGTGAACGCCAGATGCCCCCGTCCGGCCCTCCTGTTTTCGCGCCCCAGGCTTTGCGTTCAAACTCCCACAGGGCGGCGAAAAGCAGGTTGGGATCGTCCGGACTCATTATCAGGTCGATGGCGCCGGTCCCCGCGTTCTTGAACAGGACCCTTTCCCACGTCTCGCCACCATCCTGGGTGCGAAAGACACCCTTCTCCTCGCTCGGTCCGAAGGCATGTCCCATTGATGCGACGAAGACGATATCCGGATTGTGCGGATGAATCCGTACACGGGCGATGTGCAGCGCGTCCTTGAGACCGATATGCTTCCAGGTCTCGCCACCATCGACAGACTTGTACATGCCGTCGCCCCAGGAAACGCTTTGGCGCAGCTGCGGCTCGCCCAGACCGACGTACATGATGTCCGGGTTCTTTTCATACAGCGCCATAGCGCCGACAGACGCATACCTGAACTGTCCTTCGCCCACCGGCATCCAGTAGGCGCCGGCATCCTCTGTCTTCCAGAGTCCACCCGAGGAGTGCCCGAACCAGAACTCCATCGGATCGGTCGGGTGACCAACTACCGTCGTTCCCCGGCCGCCATTGAATGGACCGATATTGCGCCACTCCAGTGCCTGGATTTGCTGCTCGGCAATTTCCTGCGTTGATGTTGCAGTCGCCGTCGGCCCCGCAGCCGGAGCAGTTGCGTCTTGCTCTGGCGAGTCGGCTGGTGAACACGCTGAGATTGCCAGCAGCACAGAAGTCGCGCAAAGCAGAAAGTTGAACTTCGAGTATTGATTTTTCATTTTTGTCTCCATTGCGGTCACGACTCTAAAGCCGTCCCTACAGCGTGTTCTTCCAGATCATCCCGTCTTTCATGATGACCTTGAAGTTACTGGTGTAGTCCCTGAGGAGGCTGATATCAGCGAGCGGATTGCCGTCCACCAGTATCATGTCGGCGTAGCCCCCTGCCTCGATCACCCCGAGCGAGCCGTACTTGTACGGATTCATTTCGCCGGTCCACCCCAGCACAGTTGCGGCGTTGGATGTCGCGGTCTTCAGAATCTCATATGGGGTAAACCCAACTGTCTCCAAAATGGTCAGATTCTCGGCTTGCATGGGCCCGTTGTTCGCTCCAAACATGTCGCCGCCACTGACGATGAGAAGATCATGCTTCCTTGCCCACTCGATCATCTGGGCTGCACCTTTGTTGACCGCTGTTCCCTTGGCCTTCTGGTCCGCGCTGAAAAAGGTAATCTCATCAGCATTGCCGAACTGGACCAGGGCTACCCAACCCTGCAGCGAAAGGGCGATCTTCTCTCTTTTCATCCGCCTGATCGTCTTTTCCGATACCAGGAAGTTGTGCTGGATCAGGCGTACGCCTGCATCAATGGCACGATTGACAGACAAATCATGGTAAGCATGGACGGTCACAAATGTGCCGTAATCTTCGGCAATCTGTACTGCGGCTTGCATCTCTTCAAGCGTAAACTGGACCATGTGCAGCGGGTCGAACTCACTCGCAACGCCGCCGCCACCCATGATTTTTATCTGCGTCGCACCTGCCCGAAAATTATGTCGGGCGGCCTTCATGATTTCGTCTCGCCCATTGACGATGTGCGCAAAGCCGGCTATCTCTAGCGTATTGGTCGCGCCCAACTCATCGTTGAAGCGCCCAGTATCACCATGGCCACCCGTTTGCGAGAGAAACCCGCCCGATGGAAATATCCTGGGGCCCGGGATCCTGCCCAGGTTAACGGCCTTGGCGATGCCAAGCACATTGCCACCGAGATCCATAGTGGTAGTGAATCCCTGATCCAGATACGACCGCATGACATTGCCCGTCATCGCGCCCATCGCCATCTGGTCAAAACCAGCACGGCCCTCTAGCATGCCTTCCATGATGCTCAGATGGGAATGCATATCGATCAGTCCGGGCATTAAAGTGCCACCACCACCATCGATGACAGTCGCACCCGGTGCCGAGATGGCTGCCGCCGAGACCTGCTTGATCAGATTGCCTTCGACAAGGACGTTGCCGGCCATCCGTTCTTCATTGACGCCGTCAAAGATCTGAACGTTGGTGAATAGCGTCCGCTTCGGCGCATCGTCTTGCGCCAGTGCCAGCGACGAAATTGCAAGCGCAAAGCCTGTACAAATCGCCGTCAAATATTTCGTTCTCGTGTACATTTCCTTCTCCGCATTTAGTTCTATTATTTGTGGTTTCTTCGATATTCCTGTGGTGATTGTTCTGTCCAATTCTTGAATGCTCGTGAAAATACTGTCGGGTCAGTGAAACCGACCGTCAACGCGATTTGGGCGACACGTTGATTCGTGTCGGCCAGGTTTTGCTTCGCCCGCTCAGCGCGCAGTTTGGCGACTTCTTTGGAGATCGTCGTTCCCTCATCGCGCAGTTCCCGTGACAAGCGGCGTTTGTTGTAGCCGCATAGTTTTGCCGCTTTCGCAACAGTAAGATCCGGCTCATGCAAATGCGGTATCAGAGCAGCGTGCAGTGAGCCAACCAGGGAGTCGGGCGGTGGCCCGACCGCTTTGGCCACGCTGTTTGGCTGGAACGTCGAACTCTTATAGGGCTCGAGCAACCACGGTGACGGAAATCTGATTTGAATCCCACGTTCATCGCCCATGCCGATCCTTAGCCTATCATTGGTCTGCGGAATGCAATTCGGGTCTGCTACTCGAAAGAGGACCTGCGAGGCATCCCACTGGTCATGAGTTGCATGCATCATCATGCGGCTCATGAAGCCCAGGTAAAATGCGTCGTTTTGTCCTGGTAGGGCGGGTGGTTTGACGGCGCGCTTGAAACCAAACGTGCTTCGCTCGCCTTCGGTTCGCAGATAAAATTCTGTTGAAGAGGAATGCTCAATAGCATTCAGAGTGAATCGAGTCAGTAGCTCACCGACCGTTTGAGCCTCACTGGCAGCCAAAGCGATTGGTTCCCACCTGTTTAAGTCGAGCTGGCTTCCGAGTTTGTATCCGAGGTAAGGGTCGCCGGCGATCTCAGCCGATCGCTCGACAAGTTCGTAAATCGACAACGAGGACACGAACAGTTCGCTTGAGGCCGGGATGTCCTCAGGCAAATCCAGTGAGCGCAGCAGCGCCGCGGCATCGGCGCCGCGGCGACGTAGCTCCAGAAGAAAAGGATTGATGGCGCTCAAGCGGATGAGCGGCAAACTGCTTGTCATTCTTGTTACCCCTGCTGCAGGGCTGCCATCCTGCGGCGGCCACACTAGCAATGCGTCCCAACAAAATGTTGGCAATATTGACACTATTAGAATGAATCTAAGATAAAAATGCCAACTTTATTGACATCTAACGACGTATTGTGTGGATCGTTTTGTGGAAACGCATTGAACATGACCAATTTGACCAGATTCATGGGTTTGGCCTCCGTGTTGACGATGTTTGCATCGGGTGTCTGTGCGCAACAGCCCGGCGGTCCCAAGTTCGGCGGACCTGACGCCGTTGAAAACCAGATGGAAAAAGACAGCGAGTCCTGGGACGACTGGAAGAAAAACCTCAAGGACGATCACGGCTTTGCGTTCAGTGTCGATTACACAGGCGTAGTACTGGCCGCGAGTGAAACCTTCTCCGACAGTACCGGGGCTGGCGGCATTGCCCGGATATATGGTTCCTGGGATCTCTGGAATGAGGGTGCAGGCGCGCTGATCTGGAAGTTCGAGCATCGGCATGCATACGGGGACACGTCGCCGTTCGATTTTTCCCTGGGACAGATCGGTTACGTAGGCTTGCAGGAACCGCCTTTCAATGACTCCGGTTTCAGGACTCAAAACCTGTATTGGCGGCATCGCTTGAACGGCGGACGATCAACACTCATCGCTGGCATTCTTGACCCTACGGATTACGTAGATGCATTCGCCCTGGCAAGTCCGTGGCTGCATTTTATGAATTTTGCGTTCAGTACCGGCAGCGCCGCAATTGGCCTGCCCAACGATGCGGCGGTCGGCGTTGCATACGGTTCGATGGTGACTGACAACATGTACATAATTGCCGGCATAACAGACACGAATGGCGATCCAGGCAATCCGTTCGACGGCTTCGATAATTTCATCAGCGATAACGAATACTTCACCAGTTTCGAAATAGGCTGGACGTCATCCCATCAGCGCATCATATTCGACAACACGCACGTGACGTTCTGGCACAAGGACAGGCAAGTCGCGGCAGGCGTTAACGCTGGCTGGGGTGCGGCATTCTCCTATTCACGCTACCTCAACGACAACTTCATGCCATTCGTACGCGGTGCCTATGCGGATGATGGCGGCAGCTTATTGCAAAAATCTCTGAGTGTCGGCGTTGGCTACCAGACCCAGGCGTTTTCAGGCCTTTTGGGTCTGGGCCTTAACTGGGGTGAACCAAATGAAGACACTTTCTCGCCTGGCCTGAAAGACCAGTACGCGATTGAAGCTTTCTACCGGGTGCCCGTCGGAAACCGCTTTGCAGTCACGGCGGACGCACAACTCATCAAGGACCCTGCGCTTAATCCAAACGAGAGCACTATCTGGATGCTCAATGTCCGCGCGCGGTTTGCATTCTAGAACCGTATAACCAAAGTCGCAGCCGGCTACTCCATAAGCAAAAGTACCCTGGTCATGATTCCGCTGCTGGTTCCCTCGATTCCGAATCGGTCGAGCGTGATGTAACGGTAGTTCATACTGAAATTGAACGTCGGCGTCAGCCACCAGTGAAATCCAAGCGAAAGGATGTCCATTTCCCCACCGTCGATCAGGCCATCCGTCAGATCAAGGTCTGAATAGCGAAGAGCGACCTCCCAGGCACCCCAGCCACCCTGATTAACGGACTTGGCGACCGGAACCGGGCCGAAGATGCCGTTTTTCTTGCGGTACTGGCGCATTTCACCGGTCACGATCCAGGATGCCGTGACGTGGTAACCGTCGAAATCAGGGTCACCCAGTGCTGGCGCGTCGACGTCATTGCTTACATATTCGGCTGCCAGCCAGTACGGACCTTTGCGCCAGGAAGCCTCGAGGTTGTAGAGCATCGCACTATTGGCAGCGAACGGTGTGCCGTCCACACTGGTATCGACATAGTCCGGGGCCTTATTGAACTCGGGCTCAGTCCGGTATCGAAGTCCTTCTTCGGCGTTCGTGTAACGCATGCCAATGCCGAGATGGAGCAGATTACTTTCATCTTCTGTAATAAACGGCAACCAGGTAACGCGGCCGATTACCTGACTGGCGCTGTCGCTGAATGATGAGCCACTGTCGAGCCAGTCGTTAAACAGGCCGCCGGCCCAGGTCATGCGCTCGTCGAGCGCGGTACCGCTAAGCACCAGACCGACATTTCTGGAGGGCATCAGTGCATCCGAGACTGATGTACGTTCCTGCATCGGTATCTGCGCCATGGACATGATGCGCTCCATCGAGATCGGCTCTTTTTGCTTGCCGACGCTCAGGTTGATCTTGTCAAACAGTGGAATATCCAGGCGGTAATCAAAAAACGCAAAACTATCCTGCTGCTCGATTTCGAACCCCTTGTCGAAGGCGTTGGTGGCTCCAAATATGGTGTAGACCCATGGTTTATCAAAATTAATAGTCCCGACCGCGCCGACCCGAAGCCCCCTGATTTCGCCTCCTTCCAATAATTTCAAATCGCCCACTTGTTGCTGGCTACCGCTGTCCTGATCGAGCCATTGCTGGTTGTCGAGGACGACGCCCGCCAGGAAAATTCCCGATAAATATTTTGTCTCCCAGCGGTTCCACTTCGTGGTGTCCTGATACGACAGCGGTAATGCCATTGGCGGCGGCGAATATGCTGTCCAGCCGATCCGTTTTGGCTCTTCCTCAACCTCTTCTTCTTCGACTTCAAACAGATTGTTTCGAAAAAGTCGTCCGTCATGAACGGCAAAGGTAGTAAATAAACCGGTATCCAGGAGAACCTCGAAGTTGTCTCTCGGATCCTGATTGAGGATGATAAAACTCGGCGTTTCCCCGATCTTCAATTGCCCGAATAAATACCCGCCCCGCGCGTCCAAAGCCATTGCAGCTTCTTCGATCGGTACCTCATCCTTGGTCACGACTTCGAGTTTGTTGTCCTTTATCAGTATGTTGACCGATATGCCTGCAGTTTTTTCTCCACCCTCGATCAACTGCACGTTCCGAATCAGCACGTTTTGCGGATCGACGATCTGCGCATGTGCCACAGAAGTAAATATGATCGCGCATAACAGGAGTTGCAGGCGTTTCATGATTTCATCTCAATGCGTAAGGAAAAGGCGAACCAAGAGTAGCGCACCCTAAAACACTGATTGTGATTCGTCAAAGTAATCGAAAAACCGGATTTGGTACTTTGCATTTCGGGCAAATTAATGTTGCAAACATACGAGACTTGTCTGCAATGCAAAGATTTATTGTCATGGAAAAGGGGACGGATTGAACTGCAGTTCTTGGTCGTAATTAAACCTCGGTTCGACACCTGTATTTCCGCATCCAACCAATCAGAACGACCATCCTAGGTGATCTCGTTATTCTCGCTCCGCTTGTTATAGCCGTTGACATTGTCGCAAAGATCGTCTCATTCTGAAGATTGTGCCCACTAAGGGCTATTGAAAAAGCGTCAAAGAACGGCTTTATTACAACTGACCACGCTTATCGCTTCGTCGGTAAGCCGCAGGGCTCCAGAGGAAACTTTGGGGCCTTTGCTTTTTCTGGCCATTTGCAAAATGGTCCTTTTGGATATAAGCATCTGTTTTTCATTGAAAATTGAGATTTCGATGGTTGCCTGTAGGCAACCTCTTTGATAGAGTCTGTCATTGAAGATTGCGCACTACCAGAGTGATAACGGTCGCGTTCCATTCGATGAATGGTTTGACTCGCTCGAAGGACGTCACCAGGCGGCTGTTGAGCGACGAGTCGCCGCTGTCGAAGAACACGACCATTTCGGTGACTGCAGCTCGCCGGAGGCGGGCTGTACGAAATGCGTTTGCTGGGTCCGGGATTGCGTATCTACTTCGCTTACGTGGACCGGGCGATCGTTCTGTTGCTGGGCGGTTCAGATAAGAGTTCACAAAAGCGAGCCATCAAAGCTGCGAGAGAGACTGAAAGACTTTAAAGAGAGAACGAAATGAAGAAAGGCAAAACACCCGCCAGCGTTCCGTCAAAGATACGAGAACGGCTTTACGAAAAATTGCGAGATCCGGCCTATGCGTCTGCGTATGTGAACGATGCTTTGCTCGAAGGTGACGAAGTGGTATTCAAAACCGCCGTTGGCGATGTCATTCGCGCCCGTGGCGTCGTAAAGATCGCAAAGAAGGCCGGCATTAATCGCAGTACCGTATTCAAAACGTTAAAGCCGGAAACACGCACATCGTTTACAACATTTCACTCACTGTTGTACGCCTGTGACATTAATTTCAGTACCCAACCGATGCTCAAATCAAAAGAGCGAAGATCAGGCAGAAGGCAAAAACTGTGATGCGGCGCTCGGGCACCGGCGAGATCGTCATCGCGAAGAAGAAAATCAAACCGACAGCGACCCGCCGCACCCAGGGAGAAAGGGGCTAACTTCAGCCTGCGTGGGAATTACTGACGATTGGATCCGACCCTTTTTTCAGCTGTGCGCAGTTTGCTCAAAACCTGGCGATCACGCCGAGCTTGCAGCTTCTGAAGGACCCCGCCCTGAATCCGGTAGACGACACCGTGTGGGTCTGGGGCGTGCGGTTCCGACTGATGCTCTGATTCTCCTGTAAGAGCCGGCCCTGACCGGCGACTGTGTAACCCTCCAATTAGGGCAAATTGGCGTGCTGCCCGGTGTCAGCGCGTTGCCTACTCTTGTCAGAAATTATGTCGCGCCTTCCTTCGTCACGTAGTTCCTTGACATATGCATATAATATACATACCGTCATGTCATGCATGTTGAGTGGGACCCTGCGAAAGCAAGGTCAAACTTGGCAAAGCATGGAATCAGCTTCTGGGATGTGGAGCCGGCGTTTAATGACAGGTTCGCCCTCACTATGCCGGACGTATATTCAGTTCTCGAGGAGCGATTTCTCCTGGTAGGCAGAGATGCCACGGGCCGACTACTGACCGTCTCCTATACCTACCGAAATAACGTTATTCGAATTATTTCTGCACGACTGCCGACGAAAACAGAGCGCAAAGATTATGAGAAAGGAATACGACTTTAGTAAGGCCAAGCGAGGTGCTGTAATTGAGCCGAAAGGTAAAACCCGCATCACAATCTACCTGGATGATGACGTGCTTGAGGCTTATCGAAACAAGAGCGAAGAGCTTGGCCGCGGTTATCAGACACTTATAAATAAAGATCTACGACAAATGATCGGGCAGAAATCGACGACGGTGGATGCGAAGACACTACGTCGAATCCTCAGAGAGGAACTCAGAAAAGCTGGTTGATTACAGGGTAAGTATCGCCCTCAAACCGAACACCCAGATCGAACTCTCAGTGGGGTTGCTTGCAGGATCGAAGATGACCTGAAGGTTGGGTGTCAGTGAAAAATTCTTTGATAGCTGGAACTGATAGGAAGTCTCGAGCAGGGACTCACTGTCCGTTCCTGGTCCGAATGTATCCGCTGACGGTTTTGCCCAGCCTGCACCAATGGTCCAGATCTCGTGGCGCCTTAGGGTGATTTGAACGCCCGCGCTGAATGCTTCTTCGGCAGCAACGCCACCACCGCCATCGGAATGGCCGAAGCGGACGAATGGGAAGTAGGTGTCGTTAAGTTGGTATGCCCCGCTGATTGCCCAGCCACTGCCTTTTGACGTACCTGCCAATGTTCGTGCGTCTTTCTCCCAGAACATCAACTGTACGCGATGTTTGCCCTGATCCCCGATAAATGGCGTATATCCGATTTCAATGGCCTTGATCCATTCGCCCTCCTCGACCGTGTCGAAATCAAAGTTGCCATTAACTGCATTGGCGTCGTGGAATTGTGCGCCAAGCCAGATGTTGTCAGTGACAAAACCTTTTACGACACCGCCAATCGCACCTAGTCCGGTCGTTGGCAAGGTGGGGTTCAGAATGGACGAGCGATTGATAGAACCTTTCGAAAGCGTCTGAAATGGGAACGCATCCAGGTATGCGTCGAACGCGAGTCGGCCAACGGCGAAACCGGCTCTTCCACCAGCGAAATGCTGTACCCAGCTCAGAACCGGGATATCGAACTCGAATTCCTCGTTATAGGCGAAGCCCGGAGCCAGAGTCCGGACGCCTATGGCGCCGCCCAGGGATCCGGGCGCCTGAAAGCCGCCGATCTGCGAACGGCTCTCGAGACGCCATACGATTCGGCCTGAATTGCCGCTGACGTGTCGAAACAATGTCCAGGCACCCTGGTAACGAAAGATATGACCCAGGGCGTCGTCATCCTGGCCCGGCAGACTGTCGCTGGCCTTTTGATAGAGCAGATAAAGACTCGTACCAAATGAAACACCGTGGTCCTCATTGACCCGGCGCTTCCAGTCGAAATATGGCGCCAGGCCGCGCTGAAGATTATCAAATTCATAGATGGATTCACGCTCGGCGTCGTTTTCTTTTAATTGGCTGCCAACACTTTCCGGGCCGCCGAACTCGGCAATATCTTCATAGCTCGACTGGGAGCTGCGCTTACCGGTATCGGCGTCTTGTTTTGTCTCTTCGTCCGCGTTGGATTCCCGTGCCAGTGCCGGTTGAGCTATGAGCGCGATGACCGCAAATGCGGTAAGAGATCGCGTCAGGATTTTTGTCGAATTGGACATCGGAAATTTCAGCGGTGTTTGCTTTAACTTTCCTGTGACGGTTTTCGCCGCCACAGCGTATCGAACACGTACACCGCACCGGTGCCGTAGATCGTCGCCCATATGAACATCTGCAATCGGGACCAGAAGGCGGCATCGGCGCTTGCACCAGTCTGGCCATCCAGTACTGCAGGGGCGAGGACCACGATCATCGTCAGGTAACCATACGACCACGTTGGCCCTGCCGGGTGCATACCGGGACCGGCGAATATTCTCGGGCCCATGATCAGGCCGCCCAGCCCGATCAGAAGTACGTATATAAGGAGTGAGGGCCAGATGCTCAAGACTTGCCAGCCCACGATCGCGCCAATACCGCCAATGACCGTGGATAAGAGCAAAGACTTCCCCGCCTGGCGTGACTGGTCGACGCCGGCCTGCTGCCCCATCGAGGCAACCTTGATCATGAACGCGGCGTAGCTTGCGCTCGCACTGGACAACAGGAACCACAGGATCACGGGCATTACGATGACCATCGAACGCCAGGCGCTGCGCCGTGCGGTTTCGAGGTCTGGTTTCTGTGCTTTCGGTTGAGTACCCGGCGCCTGCACAGGTTCTGCGCCTGCCATCGAATCGGGAAGAATGGCGTGCGCCACCCATACAAACAGCACGCCGAAGACAGCTCCGGTACTCAGACCACCCGACAGTGCCAGCACGGCGTCTGTCGATACTGTGCCGACTGAGGTCACGAGCGCCAGTCCGACCGTCGCGAATGCGCCGACCACCGGTGAACCGCCTCGGGCCGTGTAATAAAAGGTGTGATAGAGGGCAAGCCCCAGCAGGAGGATGCCCACCATTCTCTGATTCAGCATGAACGGCAGAAATATCAGGCCCGCATAAATCGCCGCGACGAATACGAGTACGAATTTGATGCCGGCACTGAGCTTTAGCGCCGGCAAAGGCAACGACAGGATAAACATCGTAAGCACTGGCGCAACGAATGACATCGGCCAGTTGACGATCTGCGAGAACAACATCGACAGGGCGGTGCCAAGCGCCATGCGCAAGATGCGAACGCTTGCGATACTCATGCGCCTTGCGTCAGCAGACTCAGCGCTATCGATTACTGAGGTCCTGGAATCAGAAGGCATAAGTCAGAAGACTGGCGACTCTGATATATATCTTGCCGATGAAATTGAAGAGCCAGTTCTCGCCGGTGTAGACGATTACCGAGGCTTGCGATCCAACCCGGATACCAAGGCTTTCGCTCCTGTCTTTGAGCTGAAACTCGACCTGGACAGGGAAACGCTGCGCATCACGCAACCATTGACGGTCATTCTCGATTGTCGGCAGGTTGCCCAAGGGTGCAGAACTGACCGCAACACCAAATCCCGTGCTGCGGACGCGGCCGGAAAAAACTCTGCCCGGCAAGGAGTCGAAGAGGATTTCTACGCGATCGCCAGGGTCGATGTGACCGAGATTATTTTCCGTAAAGTCCGCCTGTACCCAGATGTTGTGGATGGCGATGAACGTCATCAATGGCGCGCCAGCTGCCGCAAAATTACCTCTGTCAATGCGTACATCGGTTAACAGGCCATTGTCCGGCGCCCGTACCGTTGTTCTCGACAGATCAAGCTGGGCCTGATCCAGCGCCGCTCGAGCCTGCAATATGCGGGAGTTTTGCTCGCCCGCTTCACCGAGATCCTGAATGGCCTTTTCGAGGTTGGCCTGCGACGCAGTCAATCTCGATTGAGCGACGATCAATGCTGAATCGGCCTGCTCAACCCGTCGATCCGAGATTGCACCTGGATCTTCCTCTTTGATCCGCCGCAAGCGAACCGCATCCTGTTCCGAACGAACCATGCTAGCCCTGGACGCATCCACCGAGGCACCGGCTGCGTCGACGTTGGCCGTCGATACACCGGTGGCCTGCCTTGCCGACTGAAGATTCGCTTGTGCCGTCTCGACCGCTAACACATATTGGTCCCGGTCTATTTGGAGAAGCTCCTGGTCGGCAGAGACATACTCGTTGTTCGTGACCGCGACATCCGTAACGATGCCCGAGACCTGAGCCGCGATCGGCACGACGAGTGCATGCACGCGTGCCTGGTTGGTATAAGGAGTAACGCGATCCGATCTCAGGTACCAGAACATCAGCACCACGCAGGCGCCGAGAACGATCAGCGTCCATTTGCGCACGGGATCCATCGGCGCGTTGGCCGCTGTCTCTTGCGCGTCCTCCTCTGGAGTCCCAGCGTCGTCGTTGTTATTTTTGTCCGTCATTATTGCTCGCTTATATTGCTGCGATCGGCATCCAGAAGATCGCCCCAATTTGTTCTTTCTTCCATTTCCAGTCGCGTTGCCTCGTCGACAAAACCGTCACCAGAAGTTTGCCAGCCGCCTCCGAGCGCTTTGTACACAGAAATGAGGCTTCGGATCGCAAAGCCCTGATTCGTCACGTATCGCTGTTGTTGCGCGAACAGCGCTTGCTGCGCATCCAGCACACGCTGGTAGTCGGCAAAACCTTCCTTATACCGAATCATGGAAAGTTCGGCTGATCGTTTGGCTGAATGCACCGTCTCGATCAGTATGGCGTCCTGCTGTTGGCTGCCGACAAATGCGACCATGGCATCTTCGACTTCGCGCGCCGCCTGAATGACCGATTCCCGGTATTGCACCAATGCCTGCTGCAGACGCGCATCCTGTACTCGAACATTGTTCTTGATGCGACCGTAGTTCAGGAATGGCCAGACGAACGACGGCCCGACGGCGTAGGTCACGCTATCGGAGCGAAACAGCTCACCGATACCGCTATCCCCTGTCCGCGTCGTATTCGTATCGCCCGAAGCCGCCAGGCCCAGCGAACCACTGATGCTGAAACTCGGATACAAGCCGGCTTTGGCGACGCCGACCTGGGCATTCTGTGACATGGCCTGCAACTCCGCCCGTCGCACGTCGGGCCGCTGTCGCAACATGTCCGCGGGAACGCCGACCATGATTTGTTTTGGCACCGCGGGTATGAGGCCTTCACCCCCGAGGGCCTGTGACAAGTCGGCCGGTGGCAAACCGAGCAGAGTAGCCAGTGCATGATGTGACTGGCGCAAGGTTATCTCCAGGCTCGGTATCGTAGCCCGCGTGCTGAGTAATAAAGTCTGTGCCTGTTGTACGTCAAGCTCATTGCTTGCGCCGTGCCTGTAAAGCACTTCGACGATGTCGTAACTGCGCTCCTGCAGCACCAGATTCTCCCGGGCAATGCGTAACTGTTCTTCAGTGGTGCGAATTACCACATAGATATCTGCGATCTGCGCGGTCAGCAATACGAGTGCGTCATCGTAACTGGCGATCGAGGCAAGCAGGTTCGCATCGGCCGATTGGATGCCACGGCGGAATCGCCCCCAGAAGTCGAGTTCCCATGAAGCGCTGACGCCAAGGTTGTACTGCGTGTAATTGAGATCGGCGGCGGGGGAAAAATTCGCATTACTCTCGCTAAGTCCTAACGCCGTGGCGTCACCTGCCAGGACCTGAGCCTGCGGGTAGCGATTGCCGAGCGCTATCCCTAAGGCTGCGCGAGCTTCCAGCACCCTCAGTCCGGCTATGCGAATGTTGTTGTTGTTTTGCCGCGCGGCGGCGACCAGTTGATCGAGCACCGGATCATTCAGTACTCCCCACCATTCGACTGAGTCCTGCGGGGCAAACAGGAATTCCTCCCGCGCGTACCCGGACCATTGTTCGTTCGCCTCGGATTCCGGCCGCACGAAATCGGGCCCCACCGGTGCACAGGCCGACACCAGCCCGGATACCAGGACGAGCCCGGCCCGGCAAATCTCTTGGCAATTGCTCATGCGCCGATCGATCAGACGGCCTCGGCCTCTTCGGCGGGCTGCCGCGGATTGTTCAATTCGTCTGTCTCCATCCAGGCCACCAGGATCTCGTATCCGAGCGCCAGCACGATAGCACCGATGAAAAGACCAACTATCCCGGCCAGAATCATGCCGCCGATGGCGCCGAGAAGAATCACGAGCATGGGAGTCTCCATACCGCGCCCCAGGAACAGGGGTTTCAGGAATGAATCACTGACGCTGACAAAGAGTGCGTAAACCGCGAATATCGTTGCCGGCACCGGATCCGCTGTCGAGAATACCCAAACCGCGATTGGCCCCAGAATGATAATCGGCGGTAATTGCATGATCGCCAGCATCAGCACGGCAAAGGTCCATATGCCCGCCGCCGGGATGTGCATAACCACCAGTCCAACTGAGGACAGCAACGCCTGAATAATCGCGACGCCCAGAACCCCCTTGGCAACACTGCGAATGGTCTCGACGGCGAGATCGGTCAATGCCTTGCCGCGTTCTCCCGCAAGACTCGAGGCGAACGTCTGGCTCATCCTGTAGCCGCCTTCCGCACCGACCAGAAATACGCCGGCGATGATGATTGATAAGACGAATTGAAGAATGCCGATCGCCATCGAACCGGCGAATCTGACTACCTGGCCGCCCAGAGACTTGAGTTGGTCCTCGAACTTATTGAGTGTGCCCTCAAGATTGGCCGCTGCGTCGTTCCAAACGTTGTAAACGTTCTCGCCGATCAATGGCCACTCGGCCACCGAGGCATCTGGTGGCGAAATTGATACTGCGCCGGCTTTCAGGTCGGCTCCAACAGTTTTCAAGGCCGCAACCGATGAGTCCGTGAGCGTGTACGCGGGCACGAGTAATATCGCGAGCCCGAGTAACACGAAAATTGTAGCAGAGAGTTTTTCGCGGCCTCCAAGGGAGCCGGCCAGTTTGACGTGTACAGGATAAAGCGCGACTGCAATGATCATCCCCCATACGACGATTGATACGAACGGCGCAACTATTCGGAAGCAAAAGACCACCAGCAGCGCAACAGCCGCGATCTGGATAAATGAAGCCATCGCATTCTTCTGAAAATTGCGATCCGCGGCGGTGGTGTCTGAAATGTTCATACAATTCCCCATTCTTGTCATTGTTTCGCAGCGGCCCGCCTTTGTTCGGCGAATCGATATTTCTGCATTTTTGTGCTTAAACTGGACGGCAACCGTTCTTTGTTCTCTATATACCCGTGCCGTACGCCCAGCTTAGCCATTTCCCCGAAAATTAACCACCAACCTCGGGAGAGGTGGAATTCAGGCCGTTTTTTGGATACTTAATGTCTTCAGGCTGGCTCATTCGTAGTGACTCGGATATTGTTCGAGCACACGTGAAGCACTTGCCTTCCGGGATTCAGGTTTTAACCACATATGTTGCGTTGCATCTCACTTTGTTTGCTGGCAGGAACTCTGGCCATAGGCGAAAACGTCTATGCCGGCAAGCTACTGGACTATATCCGGAACTACGACCTGAATGACTATGCGCTTGGCCTGGCGCTTTCCGGGAGCCAGAGCCCGTATGTCGGTGGAGAAACCTCGTCCATCGCCTACCCCTTTCTGACCAGTTTTCATGACTCCGCTTTTACGGACGATTGGCTGCTGCTCAGGGACGGCGACCTTGGCGTCCGCTGGGTTAGCGAGGGTGGCTGGGAATTGGGCGTGGTGGGACGCGTTCAGACTTTGGGATCGGGAACCAGCGACTCACCCGAACTCGAAGGGCTGGACGACCGAAAGTGGACGCTTGAACTTGCGCCAATTATCGGCTGGCGAGGCTGGCCGGTTCACATCAACTTCAAGACTTATGCCGAGATCCTTGATCGCCACGACGGATTAATCAGTCAGCTTGCTTTTTCTCTCCCGCGCCAACGGGGCCGCAGCTTCATTGTGCCCAGTGTGGAATTGATCCATCGAAGTAGTGATTACGCGAACTACTACTTCGGTGTCTCCCCGTCAGAGGCAAGTCCAACGCGACCAGAATACGTTGTGGGGAGCGCATTAAACACGGCTCTGAAAGTCCGCTGGGGGTATGAACTGACAAAAAAATGGTTGTTGTCCGGCAGCCTCGGCCTTGAATACCTGGATTCCAAGATATCCAACAGCCCGATCGTTGCCAAAGACAAGATATGGTCGGGGAGAATCAGCATAGCCTATAACTCGGATATTTTTATGCCGAGGGAATCCAAGCGCCGCGGTAGGCTTCAGCCACGCTTCGAGTTCAGGGTGGCAGCGTTCAGTGACTCAATCGATACGAAAATCGTCCATGACTCGGGCACAGGAATGTCCGGATCCGAAATTGACTTCGAAGAGACACTCGGCCTCCCCGACGACAAGACGATTATGCAATTCGATGCGATATTTCGATTCGGCGACTTCCACAGGATCGAACTTGGCTACTTCGATGTGGCCCGCAGCGGTACTGCGACCTTGCAGGACTCGTTCACTTTCGGCGATGAAACTTTCGTTGCGGGCACAACGGTCAACAGCAGTACCGAGACGAAGATCCTGCGGCTTGGATACGCGTATTCGCTGATTAATGATCCTCAAAAAGAGCTCGGTTTCATGGCCGGACTGCACTATTCAAGGCTTAAGTCAGAGATTTTCGCGCCAGCGACGGGTCAGCGCGAGGCAACAGATGTCGCCGTGCCGTTGCCGGTAATTGGCGCGCATGGATCTATCGCTGTAGGCCGGAAAGCGTCACTGGGAGCACGCTTGCAATTGTTTCGCATGGACTTCGACCGTTACAAGGGAGTACTTACCTACATCACACTCGAACTGCAACGGCGCTTCGGCGACAATTTCAGCGTGGGCCTTGCATACAACTACTATGCGATGAATCTGGATTCCACGGACGATTCATTCACGGGCGCAATTGAGGTACGCCACCATGGACCAGCGCTATTCATTAGCGCAGGTTTCTGATTCTGGTCAATGCAACGCGCGATCGCGGGGCCCCGCCAGGCGTGGATTAGAGCAAGGCCCCTTCCGTTGCATTCATTTTATTCCCCGTGCATCGCGGAGGTTCGCGTGAAAGCAGTTAATTGGCGGCGCGTATGGACTCGATGAAGCGCTCGAACGCTGCGTTAAATTCCGCTTCGAATTTCGGCGTAAGTGCGTCACACCCACCCGGGACATTGCGCATATAAAGAATTTTGCCCTCGCCGGTGCCGTCATCGGTCGTTACGAAGAGTTGCACTACTTGTACGGCCGGTACGATCTGGACCATCTGGAGCTCGATAAACTCGAACAGGGGATCATCATCCGCATTGAGTTCTTCCTGGCTGATATCGATACAGCCCGTGCGGGCGCGGAATTCCTCACCAGCCAATTCGTAAACGGGCAGATTCTTGTTAGTCAGCGTACCCGCAGACGCGTTGGTTGTCTCAACTTGAACCATGACAAACTGATCGTCAGCAAAATATCCGGCTTTGGATACTTTCAGGTCCTCGGCCAGGAAACTCGGCGTTGAATGTTCCGGACCGCCGATTCTGGCGCCTTCAGGCTTCGGTATGATTGCGTCAAACGGGCCGGAAAGAACCATGTTTTCTTCGGCATCAAATTCGATGTACGCGTGGCCCGCGAATGCAGCAGACGCGATGAAACAGATCAGGGTGGCTGCCGCCGTCATTGTCATTATTTTCACGATTGTCCCTCTCCCGGTAAGGTAGCCCGAGTTTGGCGGGATTCCGTCGCACGATCAAGTCAGGGAGCTGTAACAAGCTGATAAGCGCCCGGCAGTTCTGGTCCAATCGGAGTCTTATCCTGAGCCGCTATCGACAAGCCGGAATCACTGGCTGACCTTGTCCAGGTTCATTCCAAAGTGGTCATTAAGCGACTTTGCCGGCTTGAACGAACTTAATCCTGATGCCCGTCCCAGGCGGTTTCTGCCCATCGACGAGTGTCCGGACGGGCCGGGAAAGCTAACCGTGACCCACCGCACATCCCAGTTGACCGTATCCACCTAATATCTCCAGGCGACTGATATTCGACGACTATGCATGGAAACGGCGTCGTCGAAAGGACGCGTCATTACGGTGCTCGCGACGGACGCTCTTTCATTCGTTATGAGAATACGGGACACACTCTGAATGAAATTTCGTACCAGCTTCCGAGGAAAATTGCTGCTCCTCACTATCCTGCCCCTGGCGGCGGCCCAGATCGTGACCCTTTTCGCCGTGATGCAGACCGTGGAAGAAGACGTCGACCGCCGCGCTCGTGAGTCCCTCGTAATTGGTGGTGCGGTTGTCAATGAATTCCTGGCAGGGCGCAGCGAGCAGCTACGTGCGAATGTCGAGATACTGGCCGCCGATCTGGCTCTAAAACAAGCTGCCGGGGCCGGAGATGCGGACGTCATTCAATCGGTCCTCAGCAATCACAGTCAGCGTGTCGGGGCAGACATCGCTTTGTTGCTGGATCTCGACGGTACCAGTATCGCGAGCTCCAGTGGCACGCCGCCCGGTAGTCGGACCGACTTTCTGCGGCTCATAGAAAACGTGCGTGAAAAGTTCTCCGCGCAATCGACCGCAACACTCGACGGGGACACCTACCACACGTTTACCATCCCTGTTCGGGCACCTGTTGCCATTGCCTGGGTTGTGCTCGGATTTCGAATCGATACAGAACTCGCACAACGCCTGGGCCGACTCACCGGCCTTGAAGTATCACTCGTAACATCGTCCGGCGGCGACTCCGGAACAATCGCGACGACCAGTTACACAGGCATCGCAACAAAATCCTTACTGGCGCCTGTTGGTCCGGCCACTCAGTTTAATTCTATTTATATGGTCGACGAAGCGGGCCTTGCCAGCCTGACGCTCAGCACGCCATTCATCGAGACCAGTAACGACGTACTCGTCGTACTGCAGCGCTCGCTACAGGAGGCGATGGCCCCGTACAACGAGGCCCGCGGGGGCCTGTTGGTCTTTGCCGCCGTCCTGCTGGTCGTCGTCGCAGCCGCGACCGGCTGGTTTTCCGGAACTATTGCCAGACCGTTGCGGGTACTCACGGATGCAGCGCAGAGGATGATCTCGGGTAATTTCGATATAAAGGTCGGTGTTTACACAGACGATGAATTCGGCGAGCTGGCAACGAGCTTTAACGCAATGCGCACCGCAATTGCGGAGCGCGAAAAACGCATATTCCACCATGCGCTCCATGACCCGTTGACCGACCTGCCCAACCGGGCAAAGGTGCTGCAAAGTCTGACCGGAGCGATCGAGCATGCGCGAAGCGCCAACGCCGATGTCGCGGTGCTCGCAATCAGGCTGTCACGCATGAACGAAATCTCATCGACACTGGGACACCGCGCGAGCGACGAAGTCATTGCACTCGCCGCAAAACACCTGCACGTGAATCTTGACCCTGGAGACATCCTCGGCCACGTGGGAACTGACGAGTTCGCTCTTATCCTGCCTGACAGCGATATTGACAATGCAATGGCCTGCGCTGACCGGATCGAGAATATTCTTGGCGCCGGCGTTACGCTTGGCCGCGTAAATATTACGCTGCAGGCAGAGATCGGTATTTCCGGATTCCCGGACCACGGCAACAGCGCTGCAGACCTTTTGCGTTATGCCTCGATAGCGAGAAGCGAGGCCCGGCTTCGCCAGGAGCGCGTAATGATTTATGAGGTCGGCCGCGAGGACCATTACGTACGCCAGCTTCGAATCGTCAACGACCTTCGCGCCGCCCTGCGACGCGATGAAATTCACGTTCATTTCCAGCCGAAGGTTTCGCTCCCGGACGGCGCAGTTTGCGGGGCAGAGGCCCTCGTGCGCTGGGAGCATGCGGAAACCGGCTGGCTAAGCCCGGACGATTTCATCCCCGCGGCAGAGCAATCCGGCACCATTGTGCATCTGACGAGGTTCGTTCTGGCCACCGCAGTCGAACGGTGTCGTGAATGGCAGAATGCCGGACACTTGCTTCGGGTTTCGGTCAACCTGTCCTCGCGTGACCTCCAGGATGAGTATCTGCCCTACTACATCCTGCAATTGCTAAAAGAACATGACATTGAGGCGCACCGATTGACGCTCGAGATCACAGAGAACACTGTCATGCAGGACATTCATCATGCGATTTCCGCTCTCGAGCGTCTTCGCGACATCGGTATCCGGATATCAATGGATGATTTCGGCACTGGTCACTCATCGCTCACACAAATCAAGAACATGCCGCTGCACGAGCTGAAGATCGATAAATCATTCATTATGACATTGATGAGCGATGCACAAAACGAAGCAATCGTTCGTACGACGATCGAGCTTGCACACAACATGAACATCCAGGTTGTTGCAGAGGGAATCGAAGATGAACAGACGCTGCGACACATAAGCGACATGGGTTGCGAGGAGGCACAGGGTTACTTTCTGAGCAAGCCCGTGTCATCGGATGGATTCTTGGACTGGCTGAACAACCGGGAAGTCATATCCTGTGCCGAACGCCGCAGGCCGAAACGGGCGTTCGCGAAGAAGGATTGACGGGGCGCTGTCACTCCTCCATGTAAGTACTCAGGTAGGCTGTGCCGGCACGTTTTGCTTCTTTGAGCAGCGCAGGCGTTATTTCTCCGTGCTCGATCACCGAGAGCATAAATATCAGGTCAGTGATTTCGATGAAATAATAGAACGCACCGCGCATTGCATCGGTATCAGGAATATCGAAGTGCGACGAAAACACTTCGTGCATAACGATGCCAACGGCGCGATCATTAATTCTGTCGGTCTGCTTCACCTCGGGCGGCGTCTTTCCACCAATAAGTAACTGCCGTGCCGGCGGATTCTCGGCGTAAACACACGCACCAACATCAACAAGATAGCCGGCGAGGTGCTGCCAGGTCTTGCGATGAGCCTTCGGCACCGGTTTTTGATGCGCCTCGATGAACTGATCACTTAGCGTCTTTGCAAGTGCCGAGAAAATATCGAAACGGTTTGCGAAAAAATGATAAGCAGAGCCCTCCGGAACGCCGGCTCGTTTTGCGATATCCCGAAAGGAAATATCCTCGACGGCTTGCTCGCATAGCAAATCGTAAGTCGCCTTGAGCAGGAGCTGTCGTCGTTCCCTGCCTGGCTTTCGAGTTGCCGTTGGCGCCTTGCGCAGACCGATCTTCTGCCGGTTAGACATGGCCGCTTAGTCGGCCAGCACCGGCTGTTGTTGCGTGATGCAGTGAACGCCACCACCGCCAATTGCTATGTCATTGATAGGAACCTGCACGACCTCCCGGTCCGGGTACAGGGTTCGATATCTCTCTACCGCCTCTCCGTCACGATCGTGTCCGTATCCCGGCACGATGACCGCGCCGTTCGCAAGGTAGGAGTTGATATAGGAGTCGTAAATGCCTTCCTGAATGAATTCGAGTTCGAGTTTGCGACCCTTGGCATCGACCTGATCTTTGAGCGCATTGGTGTTTGAGACTCCAACCGGGTAGTGCGGATCGCTTGTGTCCCGGGTTATTTCGACCAGTACGCGTCCAGGCTCGATAAACGCGGCAATGCCGTCGACGTGGCCGTCCGTTTCTGTCTCCTCCGGATCGCCGGGTATCCAGATAACCTTGTCTGCGCCCAGAGTCCGGCAAAGCTCAGCTTCAACTTCCTGTCGACTCCAGGCAGGATTGCGGTTCTCGTTCAGGAAACAGGATTCGGTCGTAATAATGGTCCCTTCGCCGTCGACGGTGATACCACCGCCCTCGGCAACAAGTGAACTTGCGAATTGTCGCGCGCCCACACGTTCCAGAATGCGTTGGCCCATCAGCGCGTCCTGATCGTACGGTTCGTATTTGCCTCCCCATGCATTGAATGTCCACGTGGATCCGGCGAGCGTTTCGCCGCTGATCAGGAAATTCGGCCCTGAGTCGCGCGCCCAGGAATCATCGATCCGCATTTCGATGACTTCGACATTGTCACCAAGAAGCGCTTTCGCCGATTCGAGTTTGCTCGGTGGCACGAGCATCTTTACAGGCTCGAACCGGGCAATCGTATTCGCGACATTTGCGTAGCTTTGCTCTGTGGCTTCCGGGTTTGGCCACATACCATCGCGCGACGGCCACGCCATCCAGCAGCAACTGTGCTCGATCCATTCGCCGGGCATGAACAATCCGTGATCTCGTGGATCTTGCAAGTACTCATTCGAGTTCATTGGCTCGCACCAGTGACTAAGGCATCCCGATGCCGGGACGCGTAGAAAAAGCACACGAAAGTAATTACAAAGAGTGCAATAGACAAGGTGAATACGTTGCCGTAATTGCCTCCGCCTACAACAAGTGCTGCAAATCCCGGCCCAATCGCGCTACCGAGAGTCGAGAACGAAGTACCGGCGGCGATCGCAGTGCCGTTGCGATCCAGCGAAGCCAGCAACGACTGTATATACGGCAGGCAATAGGCCCAGGAAAAACCCATGAAGCAGCCGCCGACAAAATACCAGAAATAGGTCTCAGTACCGAGCAGGATCGACAGGCCCGAGACTGCGATCGCGATGCCCAGAGTCAAAGGACCAATCGTCCCGAAGCGATGACCGATGACGACAATCGTAAAAGCGCCGAGAATTCCGATTAGAGACCCAACCAGAAGTGCGATGCCGATCTGATGTTCGGAAATATCCAGAGAAACGCCAAAGCGTTCTATGTAAGTGAACTGCGCATTATTTGCGGCTTCGAACAGCGAGAAGCCGACGATTGCAAGGATGGCGGCAAGCGTGAACAATACGCGCAGCTCCGACTTTGGTTCGCGATGCTCCTTGATCGCCGCGATTTCGTCAGGCAAATGTCGCGCGAGAATCAGAGCAAGGAAATCGAGCACCGCAAATACCACGAACAACCCGCGTGCGCCAAGTTCATCGGAAAATACGGGCACGACGTACAATCCCGAGCCACTGATGCTGAATTGCAATGTCACGAAAACGCCGAAACCACGTTCATAACCGTCGTACCGCGCAAACGAGGATACGGTCGCCACATAGGCGGCACCCAGCACTACGCCCGCAACTGTCCTGACGACAAGAAATGCAATCGTCGGCCCGGCCATGAAAGCCGAAGCAAGATCCGCGACAACGGCTAACGCGAGGGCGAGTGTGCCGACCTGCCTGAGGTTCAAATGATGTATTCGAAGTGATATCAGCAGGCCAATGGCCGCAGCACCCATGAAATTGAGCGAGGCAGACCAGCCGGCCAGTGATTCCGACATGTCGGCCTGATCGACCAGCACGCCGATCATTGCAGGCAGTACGAGCAACGGCATCAGCGTGACGGACCCGATCACCGAGAACATGGCGAAGCGTGAGAAATTTTCAATTCGCATCGGCTAGATGCCTGGAGACGTTTGCTGGCCGTCCAGTGTTAACAATGGTTTGTATAGGTCCGGGCGCCGGTCTTGGAATACGCCCCAGTCGCGTCGGTATTTGCGGATCTCGTCGAGATCGAAGGTGTGCGTCAGCACAGTCTGGCCGCTGCGGCCTGCCTCTTCGACCATTGCGCCCACATGATTCGCAATGAACGATGAGCCATAGAACTTCAGCGCCACGCCGTTGCTCTGTTCCTCACCAATACGATTCGATGCAATAACGGGAACAATATTCGCGGCGGCGTGACCACGCATGACCATCTGCCAGTGGTCCTTACTATCGAAGTCAGGATCGTGCAATTCGCTGCCAATGGCGGTCGGATAAAACAGCATTTCGGCGCCCTGCAATACCATGGCTCTCGCAGCTTCCGGGAACCACTGGTCCCAGCAGATCGCCACTCCGATGCAACCGTAGCGCGTATCGAATACGCGGAAGCCTGTGTCACCCGGGCTGAAGTAGTATTTCTCTTCGTACAGTGGAAAGTCAGGGATGTGGCTCTTGCGGTAATGACCCGCGATACTGCCATCGGCATCGATGATCGCGATGGAATTATAGTGTGCAAGTCCTGCTTTTTCGAAGAATGAAACCGGGAGTACGAGTTCGCGCTCTTGTGCGATTTTCTGCATGCGTTTTATCGTCGGTTGTTCCTCAAGCGTGTGTGCAAGATCGAAGTGCTTGTGCTGCTCGTCGATACAGAAGTACGGTGTCTCGAACAATTCCTGAACGAGAATGATCCGGGCTCCAGCGTCGGCAGCCTCATGTATCAGTCCCTCTGCCCGTTCGACGTTGGCATCAATATCCCAGGTACAATGCATCTGTGTGGCCGCAACGGTTACCTGCATGATATTTCCCCTCGCAATACACGATCTGAAACCCTCATCATTAGTCGAGTTAACTTGAGTATTGACACAAAGTCAACCCGTGTATGGTCCTTTTCTGATTCGGCGCGCGTCAAGAGATTGACAATTTTGTATTGAAATTCAGACCTGAACGCGCCAACGAGATGGCCTGCAGCGCCCGAAGGCGCCTGTTTTCACGGAATAAATGGCAGGCACGGCTGCCGCCGGCAATGCCAGCAGCAAGGCGCACAACACGGTGGCACTCCTGTGCCCGCGATGACGAGTTAATCCTTTCCCTATCGGCTGGGTCCTCTTACAGCCACGACACTACTGCACCAATAAGCCCCCCTAACAGCAAGACCATCATCGCCAGCGCGCCGATGCCGAAGCCCGTTGACCGTGTTGACGGATCGCTCAGGTAGGAACCGCGGTACACAAAACGCGCGATGATAAAAACCAAACCGATACCGGCACCAATCAGCGAGTGGACGTAGTAGCCGAAGAGCCACAGTGCGGGAACAAAAATAACGAGTTGCTCCAATGTATTCTGATGCACACGAAACATGCGCTCGAACTCTGCTTCACCTGAAATAGCGGGCGCTTTTATTTCGTGCTTTTCACGCTGCTTGCCCACCTGGAAGGCGAATACGAATAGCTGAAACAATGCGAGCACAGTAACAATTGCGATGGGTTCCACAAGTCTCTCCTTATTATTTATCGTCTTTCGAGGACCCTGAAATAGGACAGGGGCTCAAGCCATGTGGATGTAATATTACAGTATTGAATCGAAAGACGAGATCCATTGCAGGATCATCGGGCAGGCGGTAGCCTTGCAGCACATTTGATGCTCGGGGAACCAGAATGCGTGTCCTGAACTACCTTTTCGCGGCAATGTTCTTCGCGATGGCCGGGCTGCAATGGTGCGCGCACCATTCAATGATCCGGACCCTGTGTCCTGGGTCGCAGTCTATGGGGGCGCGGCATTGGTTGCGTTGAGCAAGGCGTTGGGCAGATACGGCGAGTTCCGGGCAGCCGTTACAATCGGCGGCGTCGTGGCCGGCCTGATTTATGCGGTTCCGGGCGTCCTGAATTTTGTTGATTTTGGCAGCTTTGAAGAGCTGTTCGGAGACATGACCGCGTCGAAACCCTATGTTGAATCGACCAGAGAATTCGGTGGTTTGATGATCGTGCTGGTTGTGCTGGCGAGCTACGTCAAGCGCTAAGAATCCCGGCCATCAGGACGAGCTTCTGCAGTTTGGAATCGTGACAGCCCAAGCGGATCTTTTTCATGCAACATTCTGGTAACCGCAACTCGGCCATCGGCGCTATCGCGCGCCTTCTGGGACTCAAGCCGGGCGAATTCGTTGCGGTCGCGTGGTCGTTCGTCTACTTCTTTTCGCTGCTCTCCGCCTATTACATGCTGCGTTCGGTTCGCGAAGCGATGGCGATCGTCGGCGGAACACAGAATATTCCGTGGTTGTTCACGGGAACTTTCGTCGTAATGATACTTGCGACCCCGTTATTCGGCTGGGTCGCATCCAGATTTCCACGCAAGCAGTTTTTGCCCTGCGTGTATTATTTTTTCATATTCAATATCCTGATTTTTTTTGTCGCGTTTACTTACGCACAAAGAAATGACCTCGAAACAGTCTGGATCGCGCGGGCGTTTTTTGTCTGGTTGAGCGTCTTTAATCTGTTCGTCGTATCGGTCTTCTGGAGTTTTATGGCCGATATTTATTCGAAGGAACAGGGGCGCCGGCTATTCGGCATCATTTCAGCCGGCGGCAGCACCGGCGCCCTGCTTGGCCCGTTGCTGACCAGCGTGCTTGTCGTGCCGCTTGGTTTTCAGAATTTGCTGCCGCTGTCGGCATTCCTGCTGATGTTCTCCGTTTACTGCGTTGCGCAACTGCGTCGTTGGTCCGAACGACAGCCGGCGGAGGACCGGGCAGACTCTCTGGATGGTTCGCGACCGATCGGTGGCGGCGCACTGGCCGGCGTACGCCAGGTCCTGACGTCTCCGTTTCTCGCGGCCATTGCAACGGGCGGTGTATTTGCGAGCCTGATGGGCACGGCCCTCTATATTTATATGGCGCAGTTGGTCAGTGAGACTTTCTCGACCACGGATCAGCAAACGCAAGTATTCGCGCTGCTCGATGCGCTGACGAATGCCCTGGCCCTTATCGGTCAACTGATCATCGTCAAGCAGGTCGTGCAAAGATTCGGTATCGGCGTGTCTCTTGCGGTTCTGCCGATCGTTTCCATTGTCGGATTCGCGCTCCTGGCGGCCAACCCGGTATTTATTGTCATTGCGGCGGTGCAGGTCGCGCGTCGCTCCCTGACTTTCGGGCTGGCAAAGCCAACTAGCGACATGCTCTACACGGTCGTCTCGCCCGAAGAAAAATACAAGGCAAAGAATTTCATCGAGACTGCGTTGTACCGCGGCGGGGATCTTGTTGGCGCCTGGGCGGTCAGAATGATGGCGGGACTGGGGCTGGGTCTGAGTGGCATATCACTGGTCTGCGTACCGATCGCCGCAATCTGGACTGTCATCGCCCTGTGGCTCGGCAAGGACTATAAACGACGCGACAAGGCAATATCCGAGGGACGAAATGTGTGAAACTCAATTTTGCTGGACTCGGCGGAGAGCGCTGCAGCTTGGAGCTGCACTGGCGGTTGCCCCTGCGCTGTCGTTTTCGAAGGATAATATGATGCTGAGACGCCCTATTCCCGCATCCGGCGAAGAGTTGCCCGTAATCGGTCTCGGTACCTACAACGTCTTCGACGTCGCGAGTACGCCTGTGAACATCGATGCGCGACGGATGATTGTCGAGTCGCTGGTCGAGAAAGGTGCAAGCCTGATCGACTCATCGCCGATGTATAACCGAGCCGAAGATGTCGTTGGAGACATTATTAAAACGAGTGGGAATCGTGACAAACTGTTTCTTGCGACGAAAGTCTGGACGTATGGAAAAGCTGCCGGTGAACGACAGATGCGTGCGTCCAGCGAGCGGATGAATGCAGGCGTAATGGATCTGATGCAGGTTCACAATCTGCGAGACACAGACGAGCATCTTGCTACCATCAGAGACTGGCAGGCCGAGGGACGGATCCGATACAACGGGGTTACGCATTACCGGGCAGGCGCGTTGGGCGACCTGGAGGCGGCAATGAAACATCATAAGCCCGAGTTCATTCAGATCAATTACTCCCTTATGGAACGCGAATCGGACAAGCGCATCCTGCCACTCGCCAAAGAACTTGGCATCGCTGTGCTGGTCAACCGGCCTTTTGTAGCGGGTGGTCTGTTTCGCGCCGTTGGAGGCCGCCCCCTGCCGGAATGGGCCCGTGAGTTCGCCGAGAGCTGGGGTCAGTTTTTCCTGAAATTTATTATCAGCCATCCTGCCGTCACCTGCGTCATTCCGGCGACCAGTAAAATCCATCACATGGTGGATAACCTCGGCGCGGGCTTCGGTTCGCTGCCCGACGACAAGACCCGACAGCGAATGGCCGACCACCTTGCCTCTCTCTGATATAGGCGGTCGGAAGATCCTCGAGCGAGCCTGATGATGACGAATGCAGGTCTGCTAAGGCGCATGGGCGCCATTTTCTATGACAGCATGCTTCTGCTCGCGTTGATGTTCTTCGCGACGTTGCCTTTTGTCGCCGTTCGAGGCGGCGAACCCGTCGCCAGCGGCGACACGATTCACCAATTCACATTATTGCTTGTGGCTTACGCTTTCTTTGTCGGATTCTGGTCGCGAGCGGGCCGCACATTGGGCATGCAGTCCTGGGAACTTCGTTTGGAAACGATGGACGGGCAAAAGCCGGACCTCGCGCGCGCGAGTCTGCGGTTTTTTTCGGCGCTGCTGTCCTGGTTACCGCTCGGGCTGGGCTTCTGGTGGCAGCTATGGGACAAAGACAATCTTTGCTGGCACGATCGCTTGTCCGGTACCCGGCTCAGGTTTTATCCGAGAAACTAAAGGGGACCGTCCCGATATTATCGGACCCGATCCAGGGCAATCGCCGTAACGGCAAGCAAGGCCAAAGACGGCAGCCAGGTCACGAATGCCGGGTTGAGGTCATATACCTGGCCTGAGTTGGCAATCATTTCGCTTGCGAGATAGTAGCCGAGCCCGATCAGTACACCGATCATCAGCCGACCACCGGAGCCCGCCGACCGGAGCGACCCGAACACGAACGACAGCGCCAGCACCGGCATAATGACAACAGTGACCGTTGTCGAGATCCTCGACCAGAGCTCCGTTTCGTATTGCCCGGCAGATAGATTGTTTTTCTTTAGATAACGAATGTAACTCAACAAACCCTTCACAGACAAACTGACTGGCTTGACCAGGGTGATACCCAGTAAATCGCCGCTGACGTCAAAAGATTCCACAGTCAGCGAAGACTCGACAACCCGTATACCGTCATCCTGAAACCGGGTCTCACGAAAATTTTCGAGAATCCACTTGTCCGAGTCATCGATGCCGGCATTTTCGGCTATGGCAACCGATCGTAGCGAGTTGTCTGCATTGAAGCGGAACAGATAGATGCCGCCAAATTCAAATTCGCTGTTGACGCGTTCCAAATACAAAATGACCGGACCGTCTTTAACCCAGGCCGCGTGACCAGAGTATCGCTCCTCCTGCTGGAACCGCGCCTTGTTACGCATGCTGCGCGCGAAATAGTCCAGCGGCGGACCAATGTACTCACCAACGAGCGCCGTTATGACCATTAGAACAACACCGGTCATCGCCACCATGCCTGCCAGTTTTCCGACGGACAGTCCCGCCACCCGCATGACGACTATCTCGCTGTGGCTGGCAAGCCCACCCAATCCAAGCAACGCACCAATCAATGTCGCCATCGGCAGCATTTCGAACGCTATCTGGGGAAGACGCAATACCGAATACAGGAGTGCCTGCGGCACGCCATAGTCACCCATTTCGTTATCGAGTTCGCCGATAAACTCGAACAAAGTCGCAAGCGAGAGCAACACCAGCAGCACCAGCAATGTGCTGACCAGTATCGTGCGCAAAAGGTAGCTGCTCAGAATGCCCATCATGAACCCTTGAGCGACAGGATTCGCCGATGCACGCCGTTTTGATACGCGAGCAGCGCCAGTGCCAGACCTAACATGACCCCGTGGACCCACCACAGTCCGACAGTCACCGGAACCGTTTCCTGTTCGACCCAGGCCTTGCCGGCACTCAGTAGATTAAAATAAATAATGAAGACAAGTAGCCCCACCGCCAGGCGGCCATAACGGCCCTGCCGTGGCTGACTGCGGCTTAACGGTACGGCGAGGATGCCGAGTATAAAAGTCGATAGCGGCACGCTGATGCGCCATTGCAGCTCGGCGACTTTTTCGCTGGACGTCGATTTCACGAGATCCTGCGTACTCATTGCCCGCGGCCGCTCTTCCGGTTCCGAGACGTTCGGCAGGCGGTAAGGAATACCGTGCTCGGCAAACTCCATAACCTGAAACTCGGGTGTTCCAGGCAGACCTTCGTATCGCCGACCGTTGTAAAGCACGAAGAAACGCGTATCGGCGTCTTCGGATTCCATCTGTTCGCCGCGCTCGGCGACAACGACCTGGACTTCTCCTGATTCCGTTTGCCGTTGCAAGAATACGTTCTCGACTGATCCCGGGCCGATAACCCGTTCGGCATAGATGACGGTACCGTCCGACCCGGCCGTGAACTTGCCGGGTTCGATGCTCGCCAGGTCCGCCTGACGTAGTGCGACCACGCCAATTCGATCGACCGCCGTCAGCGCTTTCGGACCTATATCCATTGCGAGCCAGCCAACCCCGAGTGTCAGGGGAACGATTAGCCACAGGAGTGGCCGGTAGATTCCGCGAGGTCCGACCCTGCAAGCCATCATCGCCGGCATTTCACTGTCCTGATACAGGCGGCCGAGTGCGAGCATTATGGCCAGGAACAGGCCGATCGGAACCACGATCGTCAGGTACTGCAGGCCGGTCAACCCGATCAGTATGAATACGGCATCTTTCGGCAAAGCGCCCTTGGCGACTTCGCCCAGGACGTGGGCAAATTGATTCGTCAACAGAATGGCCAACAACACACCGGTCACGGCCAGCCAGGTCTGTGCAACTTCGCGAAATATGTAACGATCTAGAATACGAAACATCGATATATCTGTGATTTTCTTAACTAAATTCGAGCGGATCGGTTAGACTACCGCTTTTACTTTGTCTGCGACAGTCCCTTCGTCGCATTGCGGTGGGACGACACAAATCGATTACAAAACAACGAGATAACAAAACATCACAGCGGCTTCGCAGGGGGCAGCGATGACGGCGACGAAAAGCCGGGATCCGGAGATTTGGATGCGAATCCGTTGAATGATAAGGCATTCTTGATCTATGAAATATTTCACCACTGCGAGCGCTGCACCTCGCCGCGCCGGAAGCTGCATTATTGTCGGGATTTACGAGCGTGGCAGACTCGGTGAAGCTGCAAGCGACATCGATAAAGCCAGCAAGGGCCTGATTCATCATCACATCAAAGGCGGGGATCTGACCGGACAGCTGGGACATACCCGTTTGCTGACGTCGGTTGACGGCGTCAAAGCACAACGAGTGCTAGTTGTCGGACTTGGCAAGGTAAGTTCATTCGGTATCAGTCAGTTCCGGCAGGCGACCGGCGCTGCAATAAATGCGTTGAAGTCGGGCAAAGTCGCCGATGTTGCCAATTACCTGACGCTCGAAGACGTCGAAGGAGTGAGTCCATACTATCTGGCCCGCTACTGCGTTCAGACAATTGGTGACAGCCTGTACCGTTTTACTGAAATGAAAAGCGGTCGCCGCGACCCGCCGGTTGCCTTGAAGCGAATCGGCCTGGCGCTGCGGAAAAAAGGCGATGCATCCAAAGTAATGCGAGGTGCAGAACATGCCGATGCCATCATCGCCGGCATGACCCTGGCAAAAGACCTTGGTAATCTGCCCCCCAATATCTGTACCCCGAGTTACCTGGCCCGAACGGCTCAACGACTTGCACGTGAAAACAAGAATCTTCAGACGCGCGTAATCGGTGAGACCGAAATGAAACGCTTGGGGATGCACTCGCTGCTATCCGTCACGGCGGGCACCGTGTTGCCTGCAAAACTGATCGTGATGCGGTACACGGGCGCGACGAAGCAGGCCCCGGTCGTTCTCGTCGGTAAAGGCGTCACCTTCGATGCCGGCGGCATTTCATTAAAACCCGGTCCCGGGATGGACGAAATGAAGTTCGATATGTGTGGTGCGGCCTCTGTAATTGGCACCATCGCCGTCGTCGCGAAACTGAAGCTGCCGATTAATGTCACCGTGGTCGTGCCGACCTGCGAAAATTTGCCAAGTGGCACCGCGACCCGCCCGGGCGATATCGTCAAGAGTATGTCCGGCCAGACGATCGAGATCCTGAACACGGATGCGGAAGGCCGCCTGATTCTTTGCGACGCCCTGACCTACGCAAAACGATTTAAGCCGGCCGCACTGATCGATGTCGCCACATTGACGGGCGCTTGTGTGATTGCGCTGGGACATCACCGGACCGCAGTCATGAGTAGCAACGACAACCTGGCTGACAGCATAATCGATGCCGGCATTGCTGCAGACGATCGTGGTTGGCGCATGCCTTTGGCACAAGAGTACGAGCGCCAGCTCAAAAGCAATTTCGCCGATTTTGCGAATGTCGGTGGCCGCGATGGCGGCGCGATTACGGCCGCCTGTTTCCTGAGCAAGTTCACCAAAGGAACCGAGTGGGCGCATCTCGATATCGCTGGTACGGCCTGGCGTTCGGGGCGAAAGAAAGGCAGCACGGCCCGCCCGGTTCCGATGCTGACCGAACTCTTGCTAAAGCGCGCTGGCGCCCTCCCTTAAGTACCTGGCATGTCACGCGTGGATTTCTACGTACTCGCGGGCACGGGCGAGCCATCACGGCATAAATTTGCCTGTCGGCTTGCCGAGAAAGCCTATCGGCTCAACCACACCGTACATATCCACACAGCCAGCCGGCAACAAGCCGAATTGCTTGACGAACTGCTATGGACGTTTCGTGACGGCAGCTTTGTCCCGCACGAATTGCTCGGCGTGGCCGGTCGGCACACCAGTGCTCCGGTAACGATTGGCTTTGATGAAGCGGGGATCGGTGGCCAGGACCTGTTGATCAATCTCACCGGCGAAGTTCCCGAAATGGCAGGCTCTTTCCCCAGAGTCGCAGAGCTTGTAACCTCCGATGAGCAGAGCCGACAACAAAGTCGGAAGCGATTTGTGCATTACCGGGAACTTGGGGCAGAGCTCGAAACGCACAAACTATAAGGAGGATTGAGGCATCAACGCGAAAGCCGACCAAGACGACAAGCTGCCGGTATTGACCGAAGCGGTGGAGCAGTCAGGCGCTTTGCCCGCCAGACCGTCGGCGGACGAATTCGCCCAGCTGGAATCGAAGCTGTGCGTACAGAGCCTGACTCTTGCCGACGAGCTGCTGCACGACGCTTGTCATGACATCGAGGACATTATCGTCGAACGCGTTATGAACAAACTTCGCAACGAGCTGCCAGCCTTGGTCAGTCGCGTTTTGCAAGATCATTTTGACGGCGAAGAATAGCCGCGATCGAATATTTCTGGTGGACGTGAAGCGCCGACATGGATAAGTCCTACGATCCGCAAAATATAGAGCAGCGGCAGTACCGGCGTTGGGAGGAAAATGGTTATTTCGCGCCCAGCGGTAACGGTGAACCCTATTGCATCGTGATCCCGCCGCCAAACGTCACCGGCACACTCCACATGGGTCACGCCTTCCAGGACACGATCATGGATGCCTTGATTCGTTACCACAGGATGCAGGGCCGGAATA
>Ga0255052_10000378_pt1 | contig 36273 bp, 37 predicted proteins | sample JV7_2_21_MG_FD_188632 | JGI IMG/M metagenome (GOLD analysis project Ga0255052, IMG submission 188632) | Seawater microbial communities from Jervis Inlet, British Columbia, Canada - JV7_2_21 | ecosystem: Environmental > Aquatic > Marine > Inlet | place: Canada: British Columbia | collected...
CATCGCATTGATACGTGCAGCCACATCTCTGATGGAAGCTGCGGCTTCCTCTGAACTGAGAAATGGATTGACGGAATTTATTTCGTTCATACGGTAACCATTATAATGTCTTTGCAGAACAAAACAAAGCATACCAGAAAAAACACGTCAAAAACAATATTTATGAGTAACTTTAAAATGACATATGACCGGCCCTGTCTTATCATTAAAAATAAAAAAATCTTTTCAACCAAAATCTCGACCGGAGACCTGTCGATGCGACCGCTCTCCCAGTTGAGCTATAAATTAGCAGCTAAACATTATAGATACCTCAAAAAAAGATTTATTTTCAATTAAATGGACAAACGCCTTGCGGGTGGGCTGTTTTCCCGCTACAATTCACTTAAAAAAAATGGGGTCCAGGCCCGCCAAAAAAACAGGCGGGTAAACCCGCCACCATGCCAAACAAACTGGCAGGCAAGCACTACAAGGTTTACATGCCCCAGGCATGCGGGTAAACCGCGCCACACTGCAAGGCGGGCAGGCTTGACTATTGGCATTTGAAATAATAAACCTAACAAACCAAGGGGTTAGGTGTCAGAGATTAGCACAGATGGAAACAGATTATCACTGAAGCTTATTAGATTTTAATTGAACTGTTTGAACGGCTTGAATGATTAAATGAGTTGAACTAATCCTGGGGGTTTTTATATTTTAAAAGCTCTGACTTTAATTCTTCAATCTCTTCCTTTAGTTCTTTCATCCTGAGTTCTCTCCCGATTGACACATTATAGAATTTTTCAAGTTCTTCTATTCTTTCATTAAGATCTTTTTCAGCCCTCTTTTGCTCTGTTATATCTGTTACTGTTGCAACCCTCACTGTGCGCCCTTTGTAATGTGAGGGTTTAGCCCTGATAGCCATGGGGAAACTTGTTCCATCTTTCCTCAGACCAATCGATTCATAAGAATGCTCGTACCCTGACTCGATATTCTTTATTGATGAATCACGGGTTTCAGAAGCAAATAATTCGTATCCGTTCATTCCGATAAGTTCCGAAATATCGTAACCAAACATTAAGGCAAAGTTTTGATTCACATCCATAATTTCACCCTTATAGTGAACAATAATACCCTCAAAAGTGGCGTCTGACAACTGGCGGTAATGTTCCTCGCTTTCCTTAAGTTTCTCCTCGGTCTCCTTACGCCCGGTGACTTCCCTCACAATCTCAATGCCGGCTATAATCTTTCCGTCTGAATCTTTTATTGGAGATGCCGTAATTTCAAAAAATCTCAATCCATTATTAATAGTAGCACTTATTTCTTTTGTATTTGGCTTACCATCTTTAAAAACAATTGCCATAGGACACTCCTCACATACATTCTTCCTTCCATGATATGCCATGTAACAATACTCGCCAACATGGTCTCCGATCAATTCCTTATGAACCCTGTTTTCGTATAAAATTTTATAATTAGTATTTTGAATGCTGACCCCGTCACCAATAGTTTCAAGGATTTCCAGTCCTATGGTTTCCTGGATTTGTTTTAAAGACTCAATTTTCATACTGTACTTTTTTAAAAACGGATGTATATTTAAAAGTATTTACCTCTTTTAATTATATCATTTTCTGCTTTTTTATAACCTTAATAAACAATTCTCTCAAGAAACAACCCCTGTGCAGGGGCTGTCGGCCCGGAAAGCCTCCTGTCCTTTGAATGTATGATTTCTTTTACTTCACCGGGCTGGACTTTCCCCCTGCCTACCTCTACAAGCAAGCCGGTAATATTTCTTACCATGTACCTGAGAAAGGCATCTCCCTGTACTGAGATTTTTATCAATGGCGCATTGAACTTAAATCCAAGAAAACCAAATGAATTGGTTTTAGATATGGTAAGTCCCTTTATATTCCTTACAGCGTTTTTCGAACTGCACCCTGAAGCTCGAAAACACGAAAAATCCTGTCTGCCGGCAATAACTTTTGCCGCTTTTCTCATGCGGGCCATATTTAGCTCATAAGGGACCTGCCATGAATATCGTTTCAAAAAAACAGAGTACGCACCGGGGCAGGAAACAATATATGAGTACGTCTTGTTTTTAGCGCTAAACCGGGGATGGAAATCTTCGGGGCATGCGGCTGCCTTTACTACCCTGATATCATCCGGCAGGTGCGCGTTTACGGCGCGCAGAAATACAGAGGGCTCCAAATCTGATTCGGTTCCGAATACTGCCACCTGTCCAAAAGCATGAACACCTGCATCAGTCCTGCCTGCGCCGGTAATCTTCACTTTTTCTTTTGTAACAGCAAGTACTGCGTCACTCAAAAGGCTCTGTATGGTCTTTTCTTTCTTCTGGACCTGCCAGCCTGAATAATCCGTACCATCATACTGCAGAACAATCTTTATATTTTTCATATGTCCTTCTCCCGGTAAGCTCTTTGATTTCAAAATACTTATAATATCATATATCGTACTGTCAGCCGGCAATGGATACCGCTGCCGCCTTCTTTTAAAACCTGTTGTAATCTGAGCCGCGGTTATTATATATTTGACGTGTATGCTCTCCAAAATTTTAAGCGCAACCCTGATTGGCATTAACGCCCATACCATTGAGGTTGAAGTTGATATCACCTCAAGGGGACTACCGCATTTTTCCACTGTCGGGCTCCCTGACGCTGCGGTCAAGGAAAGCAGGGACCGTGTAAAGGCAGCTCTAAAAAACACAGGTTTTAATTTCCCTTTAAAACAGATAGTTGTAAACCTTGCACCTGCTGACATAAAAAAAGAAGGTTCTGCATTTGATCTCCCTATTGCCATCGGCATAGCAGTTGCAGAAGGGATTATTGAACCAAAAGCAACAGAAGGATATCTGATTGCCGGGGAGCTTTCCCTTGACGGAAGGATAAAACCGGTAAAAGGCGCTCTTTCCATAGCTATTAAATCAAGAGAAGACAAGCTCAAGGGGTTGATACTGCCTGAACAGAATGCTAAAGAAGCTGCTGTGGTAAAGGGCATCCGCATATATGGTTTTGACAGTTTACCGGGGCTTATTGAATTTTTCAGGGGAGACAACTCTAAAAATCCAACCGTTATAGACATAAATTCAGCAATAGAAGAAAGTTCTTCTTATGAGGATGACTTTTCTGATGTTAAGGGCCAGGAACATGTAAAACGAGCTCTTGAAGTAGCCGCAGCAGGCGCTCACAACATCCTGATGATAGGACCGCCAGGGTCAGGAAAAACAATGCTTGCAAAAAGGATCCCTACAATTCTGCCTGCCATGACATTTGAAGAAACCCTGCAGACTACAAGGATTCATAGTGTAACAGGCATTTTAAAACCCGGGCAGTCTCTGCTTGCCATAAGGCCTTTTCGTTCCCCTCACCATACACTGTCAGACGTGGCAATGGTAGGCGGGGGTCAGATCCCAAAACCCGGAGAGGTCAGCCTTGCCCACAACGGGGTGCTGTTCCTGGATGAGCTCCCTGAGTTCAAAAGAAACGCCCTTGAGGGCCTGAGGCAACCAATTGAAGACGGTATGGTAACGATTTCAAGGGCAATAAGCTCCATTACCTATCCAGCATCAATAATGCTTGTATGTGCCATGAATCCCTGCCCCTGCGGATACATGGGAGATTCACATCACCAGTGCACATGCACACCTTCTCAGATACATCGCTACAGGCAGCGGGTTTCGGGCCCGTTGCTTGACAGGATAGACATCCATGTTGAAGTTCCGGCAGTTGCTTATAAAGAACTTTCACAGGAATTCTGCGGAGAACCCTCCCAAAGTATTCGTTCAAGGGTAGAAAAAGCAAAAAAAATACAGGTCGAAAAATTTAAAAAAGACAAAATCTACTCTAATGCAAAAATGCGTTCGCATCATATCAAACGATACTGCCCGCTTAACAAGGAAGCCCGTGATATCCTTGAGACGGCAATGCACAAACTCGGACTCTCGGCAAGGGCATACACACGTATTCTTAAAGTCAGCAGGACAATTGCAGACCTGGCAGAATCAGAGCAGATTAATGCAGAGCATATTTCCGAGGCAATACAGTACAGGACGCTTGACAGGGGAGTGTTTTAAGATTTATTTCACCTGTAGGTTTTTCCGCCTTTTTCAAGAACTTTTAAAAAAGCATCCACAACAATTTGTTCAAACTGCTTACCTGAATATTTTTTAAGTTCAGACAGAGCATAGTCGATTCCCGGATTTGACCTGTAGGGCCTGTCCGTTGTCATAGAATCAAAAGAATCTGCCACGTGAAGTATCCTCGCACCAATGGGAATATTTCCATTACTGAGACCTTCGGGATACCCTTTACCATCAATTCTTTCATGGTGGTACTTTATTAACGGAGTTATTCTCTTCAGCTGCTTTATGCCGCCAAGAATTCTTGCTCCCTCAACCGGGTGTTTTTTTACGATTTCGTATTCTTCTTTAGTAAGTTTCCCGGGCTTATCCAGGAGGTAGTCATAGGTCCCGATTTTTCCGATATCGTGAAGCAGCCCGGCAAGCCTCAGCTCCTTTCTGTGGTCCTCATCAAGTCCCATCTCCTCCGCGATTCCTTCTGTGTACATTGCCACATTTTCAGAGTGGCCTTTTGTCCACGAACTCTTTGCATCAAGTGCATTGACCATTGCAATTATAAGCTTTAAAAAGAGGTCTTCAAGGTCTTTATATGACTTGCTGATATCCTCAAGCATATTGAAAAAAGCATCTTTGCTTTTAAGAAAAGTCTGTTCCTTTTTCTTGAGCTCATTTACGGATTCGGCATATATATCAAGAAGTTCCTGATAATCGCTTTCAGATAGGCTTAAGTTAATTTTATTATCTTTCATTTCCTTCATCCTTGTTGTTCTGTTCAAATGCTGACTTTAATTCCTTTATCTCCTTTTTTAACTCCCTCATTTTTAATTCTCTCCCAACCGACATATCGTAAAATTTTTCAAGCTCTTCCACCCTCATTTTAAGTTCTTTCTCGGATTTCAAAAGCCTTCGCTCGGTGTTTTTCAGCTTTGTAATATCCGTAACTATAACAACCGCATGCAGAAATTTCCCTTTTTCATCGTAAACCGGACGGGAGTTTAAATTAAACCAGTTCCCTGTGTCAGTATTTATTGCCAGCTTGGTTATTTCCTTTTCGCTGTCCATGAATTTTTTACAAATGTAAAGCTGTTGCACGTCCTGAGGCAACAGGTATTGGCAAAAATTATGGCCTTTGATTTCATTGAATGACTTTCCGGCAAAATCAGCAAACCTCTTATTGCATCTAAGTACGTTTAGTTCCTTATCAACAAGAATTATAAGCTCTACAGCATTATCAAAGGTCATCTCCCATTCGACCTTTGCCTTGGTAATTGCATTTCTTATCTGCCTGCGGTCGGTTATGTCCATTATCATTCCTGATATGATATTACCATCAAGAGTTGCGCTTAAAACAATATTTCTGGTCTTCCCTGACTTTGTAACTATTTCAGTATCGAAATTGTCAACTTTACCTTTTTCCTTAAGGTCTTTAATGAAAATCTCTCTATCAGCCGGATTTTTATATAATTTCAGAACACTGTATTGCATCATTTCTTCTGGATTTTTGAATTCAAAAATATTAGCCAATGCTTTGTTTACATATGAGATATCACCCTTGAGACGGGTTTTATATACACCTATCAGGGCATTGTCTACAAGGTCCCTGTATTTTTTTTCTGACTGCTTCAGCGCATCCTCGGCAAGCTTTCGCCCGGTAATGTCATGGCCCAATGCAATAACACCATAAGGTTTCCCCTTGTTATCGAATAAACAGTCAACGTTCCAGGATAATATATGTTCCTTCCTGTCTTTTGCCAGAATCCTGCTTTCAAGTCCTCTGGCTGACTCACCCTTAAGAACCTTATTCATTTCGGCTGAAATATTATCATGGACATCTTCAGGAGTAAACAGCTGAAAATAGTTCTTTCCCAGAACCTTCTCCCGCTTCCATCCGTAGACTCGTTCTGCCTCACGGTTCCACTCAACTATCTTATGATCAAGCGAGAGACAAATAATCACATTCCCGGCGTTTTGAATTAAATGCTGATATATGTCTTTCTTACCAGGCGACTTTTTGTCCTCATCGTCGTACTTCTTAACTTTCTCCGCGGATACCGTTTCCTTTTTCCGGGCCCTGGCAGTATTATGCTTTTTACCCTCAATCACTCTCATTATTGACCTTTTTTATTGTATCATAAATTCATTCAACTTACCCATATTTCCGGTAACCTTGTATAAACAGCTTTATAATCTTTCAGGGTCATTTTTATTCAAAAGCCCGAAACCAGTCTTTTTTATGCACAACCCATAATGGCTGTCCTGTTGCAGAACGTTAATTAAACGGCTCTTCCTGAAGTTTTAAACCGCTGTATCAATCTCTGTAAAGATATATATATATTAGCAGTAGTCCAAAAGCAATTGGCTTATAAAAACTTAACAACTAAAGAAAGAAGGTTAAATATAGGTAAGCCACGGCTGGTAAGCTTCAGATTTTCCTTTGACAATCCTAAAGAATAAGCTCTGGAGTTTTCTGGTTAGAGGTCCTGGTCTGCCTTTTCCGATTACACGTCCATCCACCTCTTTTATAGGTGTAATTTCTGCAGCAGTTCCAGTAAAAAAAGCCTCGTCTGCAATATAAAGTTCGTCTCTTGTGAAGTTTACCTCTTTTATTATGAGGTTTTCTTTTTTGGCCATCTCAATTACACTGTTTCTTGTAATCCCTTCGAGCACTGCTGTGAGCGGTGATGTCTGTAAAATTCCTCTCCTTACAATAAAAATATTCTGCCCGCTTCCCTCTGACACATATCCATGAGTATCAAGAAGCAATGCCTCATCATAACCGCTGAAGACTGCTTCTCTTTTTGCAAGCGTGGAATTAACGTAATCACCGCATGTCTTGCTCTTTGTCATAGTTACATTCACATGGTGCCTTGTAAAGGAAGATATCTTGACCCTTATACCGTTTTTTAAACCGTCTTCACCAAGATATGCTCCCCATGGCCATACCGCAATAGCGGCCTTTATAGGGTTATCCTTAGGATAAATACCCATAGACCCGTAACCAATATATATTATAGGCCGTATATAACATTCTTTAAGTCGGTTGACTTTCACAGACTCAATTATTGCCTTGCTGATTTCTTTAGGCGAGAAAGGCGGATTAATCTGTAAAATGTGGCATGAATTAAAAAGCCTGTCTACATGATCCTGCAACCTGAAAATTGCCGGGCCCTTTGAAGTCTTATAACACCTTATCCCTTCAAATGCTCCAAGGCCGTAATGAAACGTATGGGTGAGAATATGGATATTGGCATCAGCCCAGTTAACAAATTTTCCGTCCATCCATATCTTTTTCGACTCTTTTATCATCTTTTATCCTCAACGAGTTATTGACTGAGAACCAAACACACCTGCCTGCCGGCAGGCAGGGATAATCACAGATTACAGGCTGATGACAACAGATAAATCCACCCCTTTTGTTTTACATGAAAATAATTTTGTTGTCAATACGGGTCATACAGCCAATCCAGGTAAACCGGCAAACTGTAACTGGAAAATCCAGGCATCCGGTCATCAGGTAAACCAATCTATTAGACCAGTATCTGCCCCTGCTCTCCTAACCATGGTTACCCTGTTATTCTGATACCCGGCCCGGACAGCTCTACTATTCATCTGCCCATCCATATCTGCCTATAAGCGGGACAAAAACACACGGGGTTGATAAAGAAGTTCTGATCCCGGAAGGCGTATTCCTCACAGTATAAAGAATTTGCGAAGACCTGCTGCCTACAGGGATAACAAGCCTGCCATTGATTTTTAACTGCTTTATGTATGTATCGGGTATTTTAGGCGCGGCAGCAGTTACTATAATTCCGTCAAAAGGGGCCTGTTCCGGCAGTCCAAGAGTTCCATCATTTATTATCACATGGACATTTGTATGATTGAACTTTTTAAAAACATCCCGTGCCTTTAAAGCAAGCTTTTTGACCCTTTCCATTGTAAAAACCTCGGAAGCCAGCAACGAAAGTATGGCTGCCTGATAGCCAGAGCCCGTCCCTATCTCAAGGACTTTTTCATTACCTTCCAGTTCGAGAGACTCGGTCATTGCGGCAACCATGTATGGCTGAGAAATTGTCTGGCCCTCTCCTATGGAAAGGGCACAATCCTCGTATGCCCTGTCCTGCAAGCTTTCATCAACAAACAGGTGCCGCTCGACATTTTCCATTGCGGTAAGAACACGTTTATCCTTTATCCCCCGCGCTCTAAGCTGATTCTCTACCATTAATCTTCTTTCAGTTTTAAATTCCATCTCCTGATCGATCTTTACCCTCTCCTTTTCAGGATCTCCCTTGCTGCAATAACACCGGAAACCGAAGCCTGTATCAGTCCCCTGCTTACGCCAGCCCCGTCACCTATTGCAAACAGGTTCCCTATTTCTGTTTCAAGATTATTGTCTAATGTTAATTGCCTGGAATAAAACTTGACTTCAATCCCGTATAAAAGTGTATGCCGGCCGTTAATTCCAGGCGCTATTTTATCCATTGCCTTTAGCATCTCAAGAATATTGGATATATAACGGTATGGAAGCGCAAAACTGAGGTCGCCCGGAATTGCATCTTTCAGCGTGGGCTTTAATTGACTCCTCGAAATCCTTGCAGGTGTTGACCTGCGGCCAGCCTTAAGGTCATTAAGCCTCTGTAAAATGATTCCCGTGCCCAAAAGGTTTGCAAGCCTTGCGACATACCTGCCGTATAAATGTGGTTCATCAAATGGCTCTGTAAAATTTGTACTCACAAGGATGGCAAAGTTAGTATTAGGGGTTTTCCTGTCAGAATAGCTGTGACCGTTTACAGTCCACACACCCTTAACATATTCCTTCACTACCTCTCCGTAGGGATTTACACAGAACGTTCTGACTTTATCATTAAATTTTTTTGAATAAAAAATCAGTTTTGGCTCATAAACAACTCTTGTAAGAGGTTCCAGCACTGAAGCAGGAATCTCAACCCTGACCCCTATATCAACAGGGTTTTTAAGCAAAGAAAGCCCTATTGCCCTTGCCTGTTCTTCAAGCCATAGAGAACCTTCCCTGCCCGGCGCAAGAATCACAAAATCTCCGTGAATAATTTTCCCGTCGCTTGTCTTAACGCCGGCGACCTTCTCACCTTCGGTCAGAATCGCGGTTACGTCCCTGGAAAAGGCAATATCTATCTTAGAGTTAAGGTCTGTTCTCATTTTCTTAAGAAGCTGCGGGCATCTGTCAGTACCTATGTGTCTTACCCTGAACGGTATGAGCAAGAGGCCGTTTTTTTCTGCCATTTTTCTGAGTTCATTAACCCTGTCAGTATCAGTACCGTAAACATTTGAAGGAGCACCGTATTTCACATATATATCATCTGTGTATGATATAAGATTCCCCAGTTTTTCATCATCAATATACCTTGAAAGATTCCCGCCTATGTCCTTTGAAAGGTTAAGTTTGCCGTCACTGAAGGCCCCTGCCCCTCCCCACCCGCATAAGAGCCCGCATTCGGGGCATGTCCTGCATGTGGCCTTTCCGGTTTTTATAGGACAGGTTCTCTTATCAATATCCTTGCCTTTCTCAAGGAGCAGTATATCCAGCCCTTTATTTGAACGAATAATCTCAAGCGCAGCAAAAATCCCTGCAGGTCCGGCACCGACTATAATTACATCATAGTGTTTCATAATTAATAAACAACTCAGATGAGCACGGATTTATTACAGATGATTACAGATATTTCTGAGGTCATCTGTGCCTTTTTTTCTGCGATAATCTGTGTTTTTTCCGTCTGCGATTATCTGTGAATCCCCATTTATCTTTCATATATTTCAAAGCCTTATGATTTGTGAGGTCAAGGTGAATTGGGGTAACTGAAATAAAACCGTTTTGAACCGCCTCAAAATCTGTATTTTTCCCGGGTTCCCACATGGGTATGCCGCCGCCTATCCAGTAGTGTTTTTTCCCCCGCGGGTCTGTCATCTCCTGAATAGCATTGTCATAACCTCTTTTACCCTGCCTTGTAAGCTTTATCCCCTTAATATTCGGGATATCCGGAATATTTACATTTAAAAAAGTATCAGGGGGCAAGCCTTTTTTAAAAACAAGCCTTGCAAGCCTCTGGGTAAACCGGCCTGCCTCCTTAAACCTCAAAAAACAACTCCTGCGGCTGTAATTCTCTCCTGCAAAAGATATGGCAATAGACGGTATTCCGAGCAGCGTTGCCTCAATAGCAGCTGCTACCGTACCTGAATATGTTATGTCGTCACCCATGTTTCTGCCATTATTAATCCCTGAAACCACGAGGTCTGCCCTCTGAGGCAGAAGCCTTTTAACACCCAGGATAACGCAATCAGTCGGGGTGCCGTTTATAAGGTATGTTTTATTGTTAATTTTTTTGAACTTTAAAGGCCTGTGAAGTGTAAGTGCATGGCCAACCGCACTCTGTTCCCTCTCGGGGGCAACAACATAAACCTCGCCCACAGGCTGCATTGCTTTTGACAGCACCTTAATCCCTGGTGAATCTCCGCCGTCATCATTTGTAACAAGAATAAGGGGCATGGCATATTGTAACAAACCGGGTTAACTTTGTTCCCGCATTTATTAAAAATGTGCTTTTTTTATGTGATTATTTTAAAATATCTTATATATAATGGTTCCCCCGAGAAAAAGTGAGTCTCAGCTCATCGAAGAAATCGAAAGCCTTAATAACCGCCTTCAGAAACTTGAAGCGTCACTCGAACTATATAAAGAAGAATGTAACCAGAAGGTTGAAATCCTTGAGTCATCACATAATTATATCCAGGCCATCATTGATAACATAGGAGATCCTGTATACGTTGTTGACCGTGATTATCGTATAGTATTTGCAAACAAAAAGGTGCGGGAACTGACCGGTGGAGTTGATCCTGTTGCAGCCGGGCTGTCTTGCCATCAGGTCTCTCATCACAGCAACAAGCCCTGCGGGGGGCAAAAGAACCCCTGCCCCCTTAAAAAAATCTTAAAAACAAAAACCCCTGTTTCCACTACGCATACCCATTATGACATTAAAGGTAAAGCAGCCCTTGTTGAGATTGTTGCAACGCCCATTAAGGACAGTAATGGCGACGTCGTACAAATAGTAGAGGTTTGCAGGGATATCACCAAACGCAGTGAAATGGAGAGTGCGCTCCGCCAGAGTGAAGAACGTTACCGCACGCTATTTGAACAGTCAAGCGACACCATTCTTATACTTGAGGGTGAAGGACCTCATTCCGGAAGAATCCTTTCCGTAAACAAAGCCGCTTGCACCATGTACGGTTACACTAAAAAAGAGATTTTAAAACTGAATATCTCTAACCTTGACGCACCTGAAGACTCAAAAAAAACCCCTAAGCATATTAAACAAGTGATTAAAGAAGAGGCCCTGAGGTTTGAGCTCTCACACAAAAAAAAGGACGGAACGTTATTCCCTGTGGAGGTAAGTGCAAGTCTTCTGAATATGGGAGGCCGAAAATTTGTCCTGGCAATCTACCGCGATACTACCAAACGAAAAAAAGCGGAGCAGGAACGGGACAAATTTATAGAAGAACTCAAACTCATATCTAAAATGGACGGTCTCACGGGCCTGTTAAACAGGCAGTATCTTGACAAACGCCTGGAAGAGGAGATGAAAAGAGCAAAAAGATACGAAAACAGGCTCACGCTAATAATGTTTGATATTGATAATTTTAAAAAAGTAAATGATACATACGGGCACATAATTGGTGACAGGGTATTGCAAAAAACCGCTGAGATTATAACGGGAACGCTCAGGGATACTGACATTGCCGGAAGGTTCGGGGGCGATGAATTTGTCCTGATTCTTGTCCAGACGAATTTAAAGGTAGGCAAACAGGTAGCCGAACGACTTCGTAAAAAACTCAGAAAGGCAAGGATACCTGTCAAAAAAGGCCGGTCTATAAGTTTCTCCATAAGTACCGGTATCTGCCAGTACAATAAAGAGATGAAAAATATTGACGAATTCATATTAAAGGCTGATAAAGCCATGTACATGGCTAAATTCTCAGGTCATAATCAGGTTTACGAATCAAAGACATGAATTAAAAAGAATCTGTGTAAAGGGGTCAGGTCTGCTTTGTTGACATTAAAGTGATAAGAAATCGTTTTTTAGGATTATTTAAATTCTAACAAAAGTGCATATGCATTACAACGTCCTGGATGCATAAAAATTCAAACACCTTTTAACCTGCTGATTTCAGAAGGGAAAGAAATAATCGGGGCGAGCAGATTTGAACTGCCGACCACTCGCACCCCAAGCGAGTGCGCTACCAGGCTGCGCTACGCCCCGAATAATACTAATAATAACCAATAACCATATTACAAATTACAAATAATTTCAAATCACCAATATCAAATATTAAAATAATTTAAACCAAGCTTTTAAGTGAAGTGATACAAAAGCCAGGGCATAGGGAAAAACACTTCTCTTTCAGCTTTCTCCCTTTGCCTTTTTCCCTTAACCTTGAAATAATTAGATGGCAGTAAATAGTTGAGGTAATATTTAATTTAAACCTTTTCCCCCGGCTACCAGTCTCTAACTACCAACTGCATTTGATGGAGTAATCTATTTAAGTGTCTTTAAAATTTCCTTAAGTCTTTTCTTTACTCTTTCTACGGTTTCTACGGAAACAGAACCTTTTCCACCTGAGTCTTTACTGAATTTTTTTTTAACGCCGGCTATTGTATATTTTTCGTGATATAGAAGGCTTTTTATCTGGAGAACAAGCTCTACGTTCTTTCTCGTATAGACACGCTGCCCGGCCTTATTTTTTCGGGGGCTCAGAAAAGGGAATTCTGACTCCCAGTACCTTAAAACATATGGCTCAACCCGTGCTATACTGCTGACTTCTCCGATTTTATAAAAGAGTTTATTAAGGGTTACTTTTTTGGCGGGAGAGGACTCCATCTAAAACTCATCCCTTCTCAACCATTGCCTTAAACCGCAGGCTTGGTTTAAACGTAACTACCTTTCTCTGGGATATCTGGAGTTCTGACCCGGTTTTCGGGTTTCTGCCCTTACGGGCACTTTTCTTCCTGACCAGAAAAGTCCCAAACCCCGCAACCTTGATTGATTCTCCTTCTGAAAGAATGTTTTTTATGGAGTTAAAAAGTGTTTCTATTATTTCTACAGCTTCTTTTTTTGGAAGTCCTACTTTCTCATAAATCTTGTCTGCTAAATCTGCCTTTGTCATAGCCCCCCCTGCTATTATTTATTGAGTGTTGTCAAATCCTGTGTTATTAGTTTTTCTAAATTATAAGAGGATATACGTACCTTGTCAAGAGAATTTAGTTTAAGAGGAATCTGCCCTTTAATAATCTGTGTAATCAAGAGTTTCCTTTATAAGAAAACATTAAAAAACCATCCAGGGCTGCGGCAGGAAAAGCCTCTCATAAGTCATGAGCGCAAACCTGTCCGTCATTCCGGCAATAAAATCACATACAATCCTTTCCTTATCACTTACGGTCATTTCAGGCATCTCTTTGACCACTTCATCTATATTCCCAAGGTAATAATTATACAGGTCAAGAAGGATTTTTTTTGCCTTTTTGAATTCACGTTTTGTAACTTCACCTTCATAGATATTTTCATAAAGAAAATCCCTCAGATCATATGTTGCCTTTTCAATGTCACTGCTCATTTTTATCTCCCGGACTTCTGTAGCCTGAGAGCCATAAATAACATCCTTAACCATTGTATCTATTCTCTCAGCCTGAGTACTGCCGATCTTAAAAAATTCAGGTGGTATATCAGAACGTTTAAGCACATCCGCCCTTACAGCATCATCAAGGTCGTGGTTAACATAGGCGATGATATCGGACACCCTGACTATCTGCCCTTCCAGGGTTTCGTCCCTGCTCCGGCCCGGGAAAATTTCGCCTTTGCCTTTTGAATGTTTTAATATCCCGTCCCTGACCTCATGTGTCAGATTAAGCCCTTGTCCATTTTTCTCAAGTATATCCACAACCCTCAGGCTCTGTTCATAATGCTCAAAGCCTAACGTGCAGATATCGCAGAGGAATTCCTCGCCGGCATGACCAAAGGGCGTGTGCCCGAGATCATGACCCAGTGCAATCGCCTCTGTCAGGTCCTCATTAAGTCTCAGAGCCCTTGCAATGGTCCTTGCGATCTGGGAAACCTCAAGGGTGTGGGTCAGCCTTGTCCTGTAATGGTCACCCCTGGGAGCAAGGAAAACCTGTGTCTTATGTTTCAGCCTTCTGAACGCTTTTGAATGAATGATCCTGTCTCTGTCCCTCTGGAAACACGTACGTATATCACCTTCAGGTTCTTTTCTCTGCCGACCTTTGCTCCTGGAGCTAAGGCAGGCATTAGGGTGAAGGGTCTGCCTTTCTATTTCCTCTGTACGCTCACGAATGGTCAAAAATCTTTTTCCTGTTCCCGGATATATAAAGTCACATCTCGGCAGTAATCAATATATTGTCATTAATAAATCTCTTCCTTGTTCGTTTAAATCCCGCTTTTAAACACCATTCACTGATTTCACCTTGGGAGTAACACCTTCCTCCGCTGGTATTTACAAGCATATTTACAGCAAATAATGCACTTTGGGCCGGACGTGTTCTCCCCTCATCAATTAAAAACTCCTGCACCACAACCCTGCCGTTAGTGTTCAGTGCATTTCTGCATTTTTTCAAAAGCCCTATATTATCTTTTTCCGGGTAGGCATGAAATATCTGGCTTATAAGGATAATGTCATAACCATTGCCAATATCGTCAATAATAAAATCCCCCCTGATGAAATCTATACCCTTTACCCACTTCCGGGACCGAGCCTTAAGTGCGGGGACGGTTTTATTTATAACGCGTCTGGCAATCCTTATAGTTTCAGGCCTGTCAAAAAGCACAACATGAATTCCCTTTTTAGCTATTTCCATTGCATATGTGCCGGGGCCGCCTCCAAGATCAAGTGCTTTCCTGGCATCTCTGAGCCCTATGGCCCTGACAACCTCTTTTGCCTTAAAAACAGAGAGGTTGTGCATTGCAAGAATAAAGGCCTCATGGTTTTGTGACATCTGACAGGGATTGCCTGTTTTAAGTGTTTTGTCCAGGCCTGACCAGTTATCCCATAAAGTACTTGCGTGTCTGATAATGTCGCCCTGGTAAAAAGGCTTTTCTGATACAAGAAGTTCAGAGGCAGTGGCTGTATTTTTGTATAGTTTTTTTTGTTTATTAAGCAGGCCAAGCCCTGTAAGGGCATCAAGTAAAATTTCGGTTGCCCTCTTGTCAGTCCCTAAATCTTTGGCAAGACTTGCAGCTGTTTTTTGTTTTTTGAGATGGTCAAATATCCTGTAATTATTTGCAGTAAAAAGCACCCTCGACCCCTGGAACCCGCTCCACAGCCTCCTGAGCTCTTGAGCATGCTTGCTGATGCCGGCACGGTTTAATCCTGAACTCATCGCTAACCTATAATCCCATTTTCTTTAACGCTTCATCCCCGATATCCTTGATTGCAGGAGTGTCCTCAGGCAGATAAAGCATAACACCGCCTTTTACAGGTCTGATTACTATCTTTCCTTCCCCGGCAAGTTTGTTTGTTGCATCTACAGGGTTTGCCCCGTCAAAATATTTTTTAAATGCATTGTTAAATCCGGAATACACGGTATGTATTCCCTTGTAACCTTCCTTTCTGAGGTCTACAATGGCCTTTTTGATAAACTCCTCCTGACTAATTTTCTCTGACATAATAACCTCCTTTCAAAAATTAAAAGATGTTTACCCCGTTAGAATGCCCCGTGTGAGCCTGCCTGCCGGCAGGCAGGCCTTCCCGTTAGACGGGCAAAGGTCTTCTAACGGGGTTTACTGTCTTAATCACTTTCTGCCTCTTCAATATCTCCCAACAATGTAACTGCCTCAGGCGAAGGAATCTCCTGTACATTCTTTAATTTTCTCTCAATTGTACGGGACTTCTTTGCAGCATCTTCAATGGTATTACTGGCCTCCTGTAACTTTTTATGGGTCTTCTCAAGAATGGTTCCAAACTTGCCAAATTCCGTTTTGACCGCCCCCAGCAGTGTCCATACTTCGCTGGAACCTTTCTCAATTGCCAATGTTCTGAAACCCATCTGAAGGCTGTTCAACAATGCAGCAAGGGTGGTGGGCCCGGTTAAAATCACTTGATATTCCCTTTGCAGTACTTCAAAGAGGCCTGGTCTCCTTAAAGCTTCAGCGTATAAACCCTCAATAGGCAAAAACATAATGGCAAAATCAGTGGTATTTGGCGGGTCAATATATTTAGATTTAATATCTTTTGCACTGGTCTTCATTTTCATCTCCAGCTGCTTTGCTGATTCATCAATAAGGCCCTGGTTGCTCTGTTCGCTGGCATCGATAAGCCTTTCATAATCTTCCTTGGGAAATTTTGCATCTATGGGCAGCCAGATTTCACCGTTGCCTGACTCATTACGACCTGGCAGTTTTATGGCAAATTCCACCCTTTCATTGCTGCCCTTTTTTGTTGCAATATTCTGGGCATATTGCTCTTTTGTCAGGAGTTGATCGAGAAGGCTTCCAAGCTGGATTTCTCCCATTGTTCCCCTTGTTTTAACATTTGACAATACTTTTTTCAGGTCCCCGACACTGGAAGCCAATGACCGCATCTCGCCCAGGCCTTTGTGCACCAATTCAAGCCTCTCACTGATGATTTTAAAAGATTCTCCCAAACGCCTCTCAAGAGTAGCATGAAGTTTTTCATCGACTGTTTCCCTCATTTTATCCAGTTTTTTAGTGTTGTCTTCCTGAAGCAATCTTAGCCTTTCCTCAACCGTCTCTCTCATCTTGTCCATTTTATGCTCACTGGTCTGCGTTAATGTGGTAAGCTGTTTTGAGAAAATATCGAGTTGGTCTTTTTGCAGATTTGCAATTCTTGTCATACTATTAACTACTTCTTCCCTCAACTGCTTTGAGTTGTTAGCGGCCTCTCCCCTGTTGCGGGCTATCTCTTCTGTTAAAGCCCTTGCTGTTCTTTCCTGGTTTTTCTCAAAATTAGTATGTGAACTGCGTGTCAACAATACGATTAACAGAATAAGGGCTCCCGATGTCAAACCCATCAATATTATTAATAAAGGCTCGATCATTAATTAAGGTACCCAGTAAACCCCGTTAGAAGACCTGCCTGCCGGCATGCAGGCCTTAGCTCTTCTAACGGGGTAAAGTTTATTTTTTTTCGTCATTCAAACTCCCCCGGTGAGTTTGCCGTCTTTCCTTTTGAAGTCTACTACATTACCTCTCTTTATCTCCACATCTCCACAAAAAAAGGCCGGATGCTCATTAAAAGTTCAATGATTAAAGAAGCTGAAACAGCTCAAGCTATTGTAAAATATTTTACATTCATTATAAATGGTTTTATGGCATTACTTAAAGTATTTTATTAGCATTTGGCAAGGCAGGGCAAACACTATTTGAACACCTTTCCCCCTTTCCTAATAACTAGTCTTCAATCCCCAAGAGCCTTCGTCTGGTTTTGACAAGTTTCTGAAAGTTCCCTATGAACTCCCTGTAAGTCCTGCTGGAGTCTTCAAGCATGCTTGCATGCAGAGGTTCGCAAAAATACCATATGCATTGAAATGGTCTTATCCATCTTTGAAGCGAACAGCCCTTGTCAGTCAGAAACGTACAGGGTTCTGTATCCTCCCCCTCTTGTTTAAAAGATGGGATATCAACTTCAAGTGCTGTAAGAAAGACTATGTCCTCCTCGTTATAACGGCCATGTTTTTTTATACAGCAGACCTTTTCACACAACGGGCAGACAGCTGAGGCATGTTTTTCGAAAAAAGGTGAAACAGCCTCAAAAAGACCCTTTAGTTCATCGGCGATTTTCCTTATGTCTTCCGGACTCATAAAATCCCTTTCCGCATACAGGGGATAGCATAACAATTACTCTATTATATCAGTAATTATTTTCCTCTTCCCAGGAGGTCGTTGTTCAGGGGCTGTTTATTTGCGGGCTGTAGGGTCTGTGGCTCACGGAGAATTTAAATTTCAGAATGCAAGATTGTATTATCTACACAATTTTTCCGTCAATCATTCTTATAATTCTTTCGCATCTTGATGCAAGGCCTTCGTTGTGGGTAACCATTAAAAAAGTTGTACCTTTTTTATTCAAATCAGTCAGTAAAGTGAATAATTCCTCACCTGTCAGGGTATCAAGGTTCCCGGTCGGCTCATCGGCAAGAACGACCTTTGGCTCAAGTATAAGCGCCCTTGCAACTGCAACACGCTGCTGTTCACCCCCTGAAAGCTCGCCTGCTTTATGCAGTAATCTACCTGAGAGTCCAACCTCTCCGAGAACTTCCTCTGCCTTCCTATATGCCTCTTTCTTAACAACCCCGGATATAAGTGCAGGCATCATTGTATTTTCTACTGCATTAAATTCGGGCAAAAGATGATGAAACTGAAACACAAAGCCAATTGTTTTATTCCTGAATTCTGCCAAAGAATCATTTCCCAGACTGAATATGTCACTGCCTTCATAGAAAATATTTCCCGATGTCGGCCTGTCCAGTGTACCAAGTATGTGAAGCAGGGTGCTCTTTCCAACCCCTGAAGGGCCCATAATTGCTGTCATTTCTCCACGGTGCAGGTCAAGATTTATGTCCTTCAATACATGGAGCCGGTCTATTGGACCCATAAAGGATTTATTGAGCCCTTTAATGCTTATCAGTGGTTCCATCTTCGTTCTCAGGTTTTTTGTTTTCCTCTTTCTGACCCTTTTTATCTTTTTGTATGCTATCGAATGAACCCTTAATCTCTATTAATTTTTCCGATGCTTTTTTCTTGCCCGCCTTCATCTCAACCACCAGTTCGCCGAATGACTCAATTATTCTGCCGGCTTCAGCTGTTTTTCTGCCCAGCCATCTGAAAGGCTCCCCGCCCTTCCATACAGCCAGTGCAACAACGACCAAAATAATAAATATTATAAAAGATAATATCTTGGATATAAGTTTAAACATGCACCCCCCTGGTTAAAATTTAAAAATCAAAATGAAAAAATCTTTAATTTTATCCGTCTCGCCGAGGCCTGCCTACCGTCAGGCAGGTCTGTAAAGGCGGACATTTTTAATTTCCTTATATCATTCATACCTCAACGGCTCTATGGGGTCAAGCCTTGAAGCCTGCCACGAAGGATAAATAGTTGCCAGGAAACTGATAATGATAGCGGTTACAGGTACAACGATAAAGTCAAACAGGCTCATCCTGACCGGTAAATAGCTCAGGTAGTAAACATCAGGCGGGAGGTTTATAAATTTATACGTTTTCAGGAGCTGGCAGGATATAAAACCCCCTGTGAGGCCAAAAACAGTTCCGATAATACCTATGATAAGCCCGTGGATTGTAAAAATAAACATGATTCCCCTGTTAGTGGCCCCCATGGCCTTCAATACAGCTATCTCTCTGGCTTTCTCCATAACAATCATAATCAGGTTGCTGATAATATTAAAAGAAGCTACAAGGACTATAAGGATAAGTATAATAAACATGACCAGCTTTTCCAGCTTGAGGGCAGAAAAAAGGTTTCTGTTCATATCCTTCCAATCCCTGGCATAGTAAGGCGAGCCGAGGGTGGTTTCTATCTTTTCAGCAATCTTTTCTGAATTGTATATCTTGTCCACCTTGACCTCAACACCTGTAATTCCATCCTGTAATTTAAAGAAATCCCTCGCATCATTGATATGAACAAGTGCAAGATTTGAATCGTATTCATACATTCCTATCTCAAATATGCCTTCCACCCGGAACTTTTTCATCTTTGGAATCATTCCAAGAGGGCCGATATCACCCGTGGGGGAAATCAATTTAACTTCATCGCCCATGAATAAACCAAGATTCCTGGCAAGCTCTCTGCCTAGTATTATCCCGGGATTCCCCTTGTTGCTATCTTTGAGGTTTTGGATGTTTCCTTCCTTAATGTATTTAACAATCTCCGTAGTGCCTGCTTCGATATCCGGGTGCACACCTCTTAAAACGGCACCGTGAGCCCTTTTACCTGAACTGATCATGGCCTGTCCATAAATAAAGGGAGAGGAATGCACCACTCCCTGAACGCTGTTAATATTCTCTATTAATAATTTATGATCTTTAATTTCTCCCCCGTAATTTAAAACCACTATATGCGCGTTTACTCCGAGAATTTTTTTCTTGAGGTCCTCATGAAATCCGCTCATTACAGAAAGCACAATTATAAGCGCCATTACTCCGAGGGCGACTCCACCAACGGAAATCAGTGTATTTACAGAAATGCCACGGTGTCTTTTTTTTGACCTGAAATAACGGAGAGCTATAAAAAACTGGTAGGGGAAATTCATGTTAGTAAACACAGATTAGCACAGATTACTTGCTGATTATCACAGATATATCTGCGATTATCTGTATTTCTCTCTGCGATGATCTGTGGTTTTTTCACTTTTCCGGCTTTAACTGCGGGAATAAAATTACATCCCTGATCGAAGGGGCATTGGTAAAAAGCATCAGTAACCTGTCAATCCCGATGCCTTCCCCCGCAGCGGGCGGCATACCATATTCCAATGCCCTTATAAAGTCCTCGTCAACAAGATTCGCCTCTTCATCTTCAAGGTCCCGTGACTCAGCCTGTTTTAAAAACCTCTGCTTCTGGTCAGCCGGGTCGTTAAGCTCTGAAAAGGCATTTGCAATCTCCCTGGCACCTATAAACAGCTCAAACCTTTCCACAAGTTCAGGGTTATCTTTTTTTCTCTTTGCAAGAGGGGAGAGCTCAACAGGGTAATCCATAATAAAAACCGGCTGGATAAGTCCGGGTTCAACCTTTTCCTTGAAAATCTCATCGAGAATGCTTCCGAGGGAAATTTTACCAGCAATATCGATATTGTTTTTAACAGCGAATTCCTTTGCCTTTTCTAAGTCCCTGAAGACCTCGGGATTAACTCCGGATTTCTCCATTGCATCCTGCATGCTCATGCGGGGCCAGGGGGGTGTAAAATCAATTATTTCTTTGTTATCCGCTCCGAAAGGGACCCGAAGTCCTCCTGTTGTCTCTTTACAGAGATAGGTAATCAGCTCTTCAGTGAAATCCATCAGATACCTGTAATCAACATAGGCAATATAGAATTCCAGCATGGTGAATTCGGGGTTATGCTTTGAAGATATACCTTCATTCCTGAAATTCTTATTCATTTCATAGACCTTCTCATATCCCCCCACAAGTAGTCTTTTTAAATAAAGCTCCGGGGCTATCCTCAGGTAAAGGTCAATTCCAAGCGCTTTATGGCTGGTCCTGAACGGTCGTGCAGTCGCACCTCCTGGAATCCGGTGCATCATGGGGGTCTCAACGTCCATAAACCCCCGGCCGTCAAAAAAACCCCTGATTGCTTTCATAAACCTGCTGCGCTTCAGAAACGTATCTTTTACATCCGGGTTAACAATCAGGTCAACATACCTCTGCCTGTAGCGGGTTTCGATATCCTTCAAACCATGCCACTTCTCGGGCAAAGGCCTGAGAGATTTACAAAGCAGCGAAAAACTTTTAACCTCTATGGTAAGCTCATTGGTACGGGTCCTGAACAAATGTCCGCTTAATCCGACTATGTCTCCAATATCAATGTTTTTAAGAATTACGTAGTCATTACCGAGAACATCCTTTTTGAAATAAACCTGTATCTTCCCGGTTGAATCCTGTACGTGAGCAAAAGCAGCCTTGCCAAAATCCCTTAAGGCCACGATACGGCCGGCTATGGTATAGTCCTCGTTTTCCCTTTCAAGTTCTTCCTTGCCCTTATCAAGATGTCCCCCCAGTATTTCAGCAACACTGTGTTTGACTGCGAACGGTCCACCGTAAGGGTCGATACCTGTATCCTGAAGCCTTTTAAGTTTTTTAATCCTTTCCTGTATTAATTCGTTGACTTCTTCCATTATTAACCTTCTTAAAGTGGAAACAGCCGATTACACTGATTAAAACGGACCTGCCTGACGGTCTACGACTTATAGAACAGGCCTGCCTGCCGGCAGGCAGGGATTACACCGATTAAAAAATATTACAACATTCATCCGAAATCTGTGTAATCATAAAGGAAACCGTGTCATTCAGGGAACTCAGTGAGTTCATCTGGATTCTTTAATCAAGCAAACTCGAGAGGATTTTAGTTTTCTCCTCGATCATCTTGTCAAAATCTTCCTGCGTTGACCTGGCTTTGAAAAGCTCATCGGCTATACCAAAGGCAGCCATAATTGCCGCCTTCACATGATTTACATTCGGGGCGACACTGTATATCTCCTTCAGCTTCTCATCAACATACCGGGCAAGGGCCTTTATATAAGCTTCTTCTTCATCAGTCTTTATAGTATAATTCTGACCTAATATCTGGACTTCTACAGGACGCATGCTAACCCCTCTTATATATCAACTGATTCAATTTCTCTGATCAAATCTTCTATCTGGGACTTAAAGTTTTCACGTTCATCATTAAGTTTGTCAATCTGCCCCTTAAATTTATCAATATTCTTCATTTCCTGCCTGTTAGCTCTTAACTCATCATCCTTTTTCTTAAGGTCTTCCTGAAGGTTTTCTGTTTTTACATGCAATTTCTTATTCTCGTCATTGACCGCTTTCATTTTATCAATGATTTTGGTTATCTTTGTTTCAAGTATTTTTATCTTTTCCATATATAAGCCTTCCTTTAAGAGATTAATCCTTTGTTTTTATAACATGTAACTTATCAAAATAAAATTGGAAAGTAAAGGGTTTACTTTACCCTTTACCCTCCCCGGGAGACAGCCCATTAATTGCCCTGTACTGCCAGTAGCTCCTTAAAACCTTCTTCACATACTTTCTTGTCTCTTTATACGGGATATCCTCAATAAATTCTTCTAAATCCCTGTGTTTGGAGGTGGCTAACCATCCTCTTAATGCGCTTTCACCCGCATTATAAGCTGCGACTGCCAAAGATAACTCATTAAATTCTTTTATAAGTAATGAAAGATAATATGTCCCTATAAAAATATTTTTTTCTATATCATAAATTTCCGAGTCGTCATTTAATTCTATTTTTAAATCCTTTTTCATCCTGTGTGCGGTAGAAGGCATAAGCTGCATAAGGCCAACCGCACCTGCCCCTGAGACAGCCCCCGGGTCAAAACGGCTTTCTTCCCTGATTAAAGCCTCGACAAGATATGCGTCAACAGACTCTTTTCCCGCGGCCTCCTTCACAATATCCCAGTAACCAAGGGGATATGAAAAAGGAAGATATTCTCTGTTTTCAGAATCTTCCACAAGATAAATGATTTCCTTATATCCACCTGCATTGATTGCCGTATAAGACAAATATTTAAACTCCATGAGTTCTTTTGTATGTCTCAACAATAAATTTATTTCCTTAACAGCTTCCTTATCCAAACCTAAAAATTTGAGGGTTTCAATTCTTTTATAAGCCCTCCCTTCAGGTACTGCTGGTTTTACTAATTCAATCTTATCAGGGGTTTCAGGTGCACTAAAATGTCGTCTTGCAAGAAAACCATAATAACCTTTGTCAGCTGAAACCTTTGTATAGGCATCAGTGTTTTTGTCCTTAACAGGGCAATCGCCCTCATTTTTCTGTTTCAAACAGTCCTCAGACAGCATATCCCGGCTTTTTGCTTCCCAGTAGATGTATTTGTAATAATCCCTCTTTTTCCCAGAAGATGTAAGTTTTGAGAAATACCCTGCTGCCTTTTCATATTCCCTGTTGGTATAACTCATCCATCCAAGGCCCCAGAACACATCTTCAACCTTTCCGGGAAAAGCCTTTAAGATTTTTCTGAAAGTTTTCTCTGATTCACTCAGGTTGCCTGCCCTTCTCAGGTCATCGGCTAATATAAGAAGAAGTTCTGCAAGGTATTTATTCCCGGGGTACTTTCTTTCAACGTCCTTTATGACAGCAATAAATCCATTTCTGTCATCAAACCTGTAAAGGGACCTTGCCTTCCAGAACATTGCCTTCGGAGTTTTAATAAGCCCAAAACTTTCAGCTGCAGCACCATATTTTTTCTGCCTGAACTGGCACATGCCGATTGCAAATCTGACTCTATCTCTCATGGTCAAACCGCTAATATCTTTGAGTATCTTCCTGTAGGCAGCCTCTGCTCTTTTAAAATCGCTTTTTGCAAAAAGATTCTCAGATGTCTTTAACATCTCTTCCCGGGTAAATGTATCTGCATCCATTGCCTCAAGTTCCTCAAGGGCATCTGCAGATAAAGTGGTTGCGTTAATATATATATTTTTTAAAAGGATGATTGCTTTTTCCTTTTCCCCTTTGCTTTTAAAGAGCCTGGCCAGGGCCAATTCAGAATCTGTATCATCAGGGTATTTTCTTATATAATGATCAAGTATTCGCATGGCTTCTTCATCTCTTTTAAGTCCAAGCAGTGCCGTAAATTCCAATTTACCTGCTTCTCGTAAAAGGGTCTCATTCCGAACCTGTCTGGCTGTCTCGAGGGCTTTATCAAACTCTCCTGCGGAAATATACAAACCGGCAAGTTCCCTTAATACATAATCTCTAAGAAGGAAATCCTGAACCGCAGCCTTTTTTAAATAGTCTTCGGCCTTATCAAGAAAACCCTGTTCCTTGTAAAGCCTTCCAAGCAAAAAAGAGGTTTTCTCCTTCCAAAGGTCATTTGCCATAAAACCCAGGAGTACATTTTCTGCATCTTTATATGACCGGGTGTTTAGGAGCTTAACGGCCTTTTTAAATTTCTCTTCCGGTTGTGGTTTCGTGCCTTCAGGAGATAATACAGGGGTCTTATCAATACCAGAAGCAACTTTAAGCGGGTACCAAAAAAGGAGTAATATAAAGCAAAATAGCTGAAGGAAAATCAGCGGTTTTATTTTTTTTCTTTGCGACATACAATTTATAATAACTTAAAAAAACTTAACCAGGCAAGATAAATGCCCGACTAAAATATGAAAGACAAAAGCTTGATACTGGATGCGCTATACGCAATCCGGGGTTTACTTTGTGCTTCTTTAAAACAGAATCTGATATAATTGAATATGCCTTTTATTGGTCTTACCGGTGGACTCGGGATGGGCAAAACAACTGTCCTGAGACTCTTTAAAAACTCAGGGGCACATGTTATAAATGCCGATAAGCTCGTTCACGAACTGCTGAAAAAGCCTGCAATAATAAAAAAATTAGTTTCCAGGCTTGGCAATCATATTTTGATGAAGAGGTCCTCAAGGGTATCTATTAACAAAAAACTTTTAGCAGAGATAATCTTCAATGATACCAAAAAACGCAGGATTGTGGAAAAGGTAATTCACCCTGAGGTTATAAAAACTGCAAAAAACCTTAAAACAAAAATACTGAGAAAAAATAAAAAGGCCGTAGTTGTTTTTGAGGTCCCGTTATTGTTCGAGGCAGGTTATGGAAATTTATTCGATGAAATTATCGTAGTCCACTGCAGTCAGGCATCTGCGATTGCCAGGCTTTCAAAGCAGGGGTTTTCAAGGAAAGAAGTTCTCCAAAGGATGGGCACCCAGAACCCGGTTTCAAAGAAAAAGGCTCGTGCAGATTTCCTGATTAACAACAACTCGGACATCGATGATATAAAACCACGGGTAAAGACAATCTTTAAAAAGCTGGAAATTAAATATACACAATAATTATTTATTTTTAAGAAGTTACATATAAAATTTAATGTTATACTTTAATTGTTAACAGGGTCTTCCAATCCTGATTCTCTAAAACCTTTCGCCCTTAAGAGACAGCTGTCACAGCGCCCGCACGGAGAATATCCGATAGATGATGGATGATGGATGATGGATGAAATTCCTTTTTTCCTCTTTTTTTCGGTTATCGTCTTTCGTCCGTAGCCGGTCTTGCTTTTCTGCGGGTCGTAACAGCTCCATGTCCTTGAAAAATCAACACCCAATGCATTTCCTTTTTTTATTATCTCCCTCTTGGCAAGGTCAATTAAGGGAGCATTTATCCTGAATTTTGCGGTTCCTTCCGCAGACGCCTTTGTAGCAAGGTTTGCCATTTTCTCAAAAGCACTTATAAATTCAGGCCTGCAATCAGGATAACCGCTGTAATCAACGGCATTTACCCCGATAAAAATGTCTTCTGCTCCGATACTTTCAGCAAAAGCAAGTGCAAAAGATAAAAAAATAGTGTTTCGTGCCGGCACGTATGTAATCGGGATAGCCCGTAAGCTCGTAAGTCTGGAAGTTGCTTCTGCACCTCCGCGCTTCAGCTCTTCAGTACTTTTCTTCGGGACTTCTATATCAGACGTAAGTGCTGAACCGCCTATTTCTTTAAGATTAACTCTTATTACAAGGTGCTTTTGAACATTTAAACTTTCTGCAGAATGTTTTGCAAGGCTTAGTTCTATACTGTGTCTTTGCCCGTAATTAAAACTAACAGCATATATTTCAAAACCTTCTTTTTTTGCAATAGCCAGCGTAACCGTTGAATCAATCCCGCCGCTTAGAAGAACAATAGCTTTTTTCATTAGGGGACTGTCCCAGATTTACGAATGGAGGTTGATAAGACCGGAATCGTAGAATCGGGCCTGTCCCCGGAAAAATGGGATGTGTCCCTGTTTTTGAGTTTTTGATTATTGAATTTTGATTTAATTTTAGTACACATCATCGTCAGTCCCCTCAACCCCGTCAGGGCCTGAACTAAAGAGGGTAAAACCTTTATCTGCAGGTTTATATATATAAATTCCTCCCCATGGATCTTTTTCATTTGTAACAACTTCAAGACTTTGCGGGTACCTGCCGTTGGTTATATTATAAATGTCTAAGTGGGTCTTTAACCTTTCTATGCCAAAGCTGGTCCTGGCCTGTTCAAACACTTTAAACGCATCAAAACCACCTTTAAATATAAAGATTAAAACAATCAACACTACACCGGCTATTACAAAATAAAATGGATATTCAGAAATCCTCTCGGCACTTACCGCTTCTGCTCTAAGAGGTTGAAGAACAATAGGCTCTATAAGCTCCTTTTTTTCCAGGGATATTAATGCTTTTGAAGTATCAAAATCCCCGGAATCGCTGATATTAATTATTGTGATTACATCATTATCATCATCTATGAGACTGAGAACTTCTTTTTCTATATCATTCAACTCATCCGGATCAGGTTCACCAACCCGTTTATAAACGGTATTTAAATCGAGTTTACCTTCAATCACAGACCATTCATCAACTATCCTCAAACCATCCATAAGCAGGTGCTGGGTATCAAGGTTAATGGGCATCTCTTTATCAGCAGGAACACCCTGGGGATCAAACTGATATTTCCCTTCTTTCCATGTAAAAATCTGTACTATTGTATCAATGATCTGGCCATGAACAATTTCCATGAAGGCTTCTTTTGAAACAAGACCATGCTTTACAAAAATATTTCCTATCTTAATCCCTTCATTTTTTTGCATCTCTATTGCAGTGTCTAAATCCTTCTGGGTAATCAAGCCCCTTTTAATCAAAATTTTCCCTATCCTGCTGCTCTCCGGTCTTCTATGGGATTTCAAACCCGAAATATTACCGTTTATAAAGCTCAGGTCTATATTGTCAACCTTACCCTCAATATTAAGAATCCCGGTCTTTCTTTGAAAATATATAAGCTGGAGAATATCAGCCAGCCCGAACTCCTGCAGAAATCCCTCTAAAGCCATTTTCCCGGAATCCTCCTGAAGACATTCATTACGGCAACACCGTAAACAAGTATAAGGCCAGCAAACGACGTCCACCTGAAAAATGAGGCTACCTGATCCATTGATACCGGTGTGGGAATATAGAACCAGAGCAGTATTGAAAAAACAAAGAAGACAAATAATAAAAGTATCATGGAGCCGAATGCAGACTTTCCAAAATATATATGGCCACTTCCAGGGCAAATAAGAGTTAAAATCTTTAAGCGCCTGTTCATATTATCCATATGACGCTGGATATCGAGAATCCTCTTTATCCTGTCTTTCGGACTCAGTTCACTTACCTTTACCAGGGTTTTAAAACATGTAACGCATACATCTTCATGTGATATCCTATTCTCACACTTGCTGCAATTTATCACCCCGCATCTTTTGCACCTGTATGCTCCATAAGAAAAATATCTGTTAAATATGTAAAGAGTTAAAGATAATAATAAAAGTAAAAAAAATGAAAACCCTCTGCTTGTAAATGAGAGCATTTTCCCTGAATGCATTAACGACTCATAAGCCGGATACCTTTTAAAGGCCACGCGCCTCAATTCATTTTCACTAAGGGGTTCATCCATCACCATACTATTAACTGAAGTCCCCCTGACAGAATTATAGTAGGTTACTTTTTGGGGATCTATTTTAATGGCGTCCCTGTAATATTTCTCGGCATCATCAAAGTTGAGAAACTCCCTGTGCAGCTGGCTCAGATTGTAATATGTTGATGACATTTTTTTTAACTTCAAAGCTTTCTTATAGTATTCTAAAGCCGTGTTATAGTCACCCAGCCCTACATAGCAGTTTGCAAGGTTGTTGTAGATCCTGGCATCACTGCCTTGAACAAGGAGTTCTTTATACATTTTTATTGCCTCATTGTAATTTCCCCTTTTTTTAAGTTCAAGTGCAAGTGTAAAAATCGACTCATAACTGTTTCCGTTGCTACCCACCTCCTGCAACTCAGCTGTATATATCCCCTCATTCATTTTAACTATGCCCCGCAATGTTTTATCCTGAGATGCGCTAAGAAATAACGAAAGCAGAGGAAATATCATAACCATAACAGCCAGCAAACCAATAGCACAATAAATCATGATTTTTTCTTTTCTTTTCATATATAACCAAAAAGGCAGTATAAGCCCGATTACACCAAAAATTGGTCCGAAAAAAACAAGTATAACCGAAGGCAGGAGAAGAAAAATTTTCCTCCTGTCCTCTATGATATCATGGATATAGAGACGGGATTTGGAAGCTGCCAGTATAATAAAAAATACCAACATAGATACGTGAAAGGCGAGAAACAGGGTTATAAAAAATATTCCTGCTGTCTGGAAAGACCACCAGAAATTACCATAAAATGCCTTCAAGGCATCCTGCAAATAATCTGATGCTATATAGAGTTTTTTGGGATACAATGAGAAATTAGCCCTTGCCAGATAAAGGTAGGGTGAAGGTAAATCAGGGGAAAGTTCTATTGCCTCCCTGAAAAATTTAATCGCCTCTTCTTCTTTATGCTCATTATATGCCTTCAATCCTTTTTCAGTTAGAATTATAGAGTAAGGCTCCATATTCCTGATTCCGCGTTCGGCTCTGTATTCCGCCAGCTCATGGAAGTTCAGGTTTAATTCTGAATTCTTTGGATTGTCTCCTGGGGAGGTAGCCTTAATATCTTTGGTAAAAGCGGTTTTTCCCGGAAAAAATATACAGATGCTGAGAATAAAAATTATTACAAATCTCAATCCTTTATTCACAACATGTCCTTTTACCTTCAGTTAGTTCGCCTTATGTCCGATTTTTGTCTCGGTCCCCTCAATGAGTCTCATGATATTTTCCCTATGTTTTAAGATTATCAAAAAAGCTACAAGTAAAGCAAAAAATATTTTTATTCGGGAAACACCGGACAAGACAAAAACTACAGGTAAAGAAATAAAAGAAGTAATCGCAGCAAGTGAGGAGTATTTTGAATAAATCACTGTGAGAAACCAGATAATAACAGCAATAACCGCAGAGACCGGACTATAAACAGTCAGTACCCCAAAGCCTGTAGCAACCCCCTTACCTCCTCTGAAAACAAGGAATATTGAGTACATGTGCCCCAAAATAACCGTAATCCCTGTGATACCTTCCCACAGCTCCCCGCCTATTATAACTCTGCAAATCATAACAGCACCTGCACCCTTTAGAAAATCACCGACTAAAGTTATGACAGCAGGCCATTTCCCCGTTGTCCTAAGAACGTTTGTAGCTCCGATATTCCCGCTGCCGGCCTTTCTTAAATCAATACCCCTTGCTTTAGCGACCAGAACCCCAAACGGGACAGAGCCGATAATGTAGGCTGTGGGGATGAGGAGGTATGGTAAGAAAAGGTTTATCACAATAACCTTCTCCAGAACATAATAAAATATTGAAACCCGGATATAACGCCGATAAGCATTGCAAACCACAAAAGGGTTATCCCTGTACTATACAAATCAATATTGATGATATATGCCTTGTCAATAAGAATGATAAGTACAGATGAAATCTGAGCAGCCATTTTTATCTTACCACCTGACTCTGCCGGGATTACAATATCCTTTGAAAGGGCAACAATTCTCAATCCCGTAACAAGAAACTCCCTTGCAATGATGACTATTGCTATCCAGGCAGGAATTACCTCCATATCAACAAATACAATGAGGGCAGATATTACCAGTAGTTTGTCGGCAACCGGATCAAGGAGTACACCGAGCTTTGTAACCTGTTTTGCTCTCCTTGCAATATATCCATCAAGTACATCCGTTAAAGAGGCAACAGCAAATATAAAAGCCCCTATCAGGGGTTTTGTATATGCTACAGAAACAAAAATGGGGATAAGGAGTATCCTGCTGAAGGTAATAACTGTTGGAAGATTAATCAATAGATTCTCCGGATACACTGCCCCAGAATCCGGATGATCTCAATATCAAATCTATAAATTCCCTTGCAGCGCCCCTTCCACCTTTTTTAGTAGATATAAAGGCAGCCCACTTTTTAGCACCTTCATCAGCATCTGAAGGGGCAGCGGAAAGACCCACCCTTTTGAGAAGCTCTAAATCCACAATATCATCACCCATATAGGCTACTTCTTCATCGCTGCAATTATATTTCTGAAGCAGTGATTCATAAACAGATGTCTTTTTAAAAATACCCTGAAAAACGTCTTTGATACCAAGTTCATCAGCCCTTCTCTCAACAACCCTGGATTTCCTGCCGGTTATAATAGCAACCTTTATCCCTGCCTTATTTAACATTTTTATACCGTGGCCATCCCTTACATTAAATATCTTGAATTCGTTCCCTTCATCATCCAGGATTATACTGCCATCAGTCAGCACTCCGTCTACATCAAAAATGACCATCTTGATTTTTTTTGCTTTTTCTGTAATTTCTTTATTCATTCCTTAGCTACTCAGGCATATAGGCACAAAGGCAGAAGGCACATAGTTCAGTAAAAGCCTTATTGGTTAATAAAACATTTCTTTTCTTTGTTTCTCTGTGCCTTAACCACTTTGCCACTTTTTTACTCACACCACCCCTGCCTTTAAAAGGTCATGGAGATGAACAATGCCTTCTGCTCTGCCATCAGCGTCAAGAACGATAAGGGTGGTAATGGAATACTTTTCCATTATTGATACTGCTTTTACTGCAAGTACCTCTCTCGTAACTGTTTTTGGGTTATGAATCATGACATCTTCCACCTTAAGGGAAAAAAACTTTTCTCCCCATTTCTCAAGTCCCCTGCGCAAGTCACCGTCAGTAATAACACCCTGCAGTTTAGAATCCCTGTTTACCACGGTTGTCATTCCCAGTCTTTTAGACGAGATTTCTATTATAGCGTTTTTCATAAGTGTTTTTATGTCCACGGCAGGGATGGAAATACCCGAGTGCATAAGCTCTCCCACTGTGAGCAAAAGACGACGGCCCAGGTTCCCTCCAGGATGGAAAAAGGCAAAATCCTCTTCCTTAAAATCTCTTTTACTTAAAAGTGTAACAGCAAGGGCATCGCCCATCGCCAGTTGGGCCGTGGTTGAGGCAGTCGGCACCAGCCCCATTGGACACGCCTCCTCCTTAACAGAAACATCAAGGACAACATCTGCTGACTTTGCGAGCGTGGATTTGAGATTACCGGTCAATGCAATCAGTTTAATATCCAGTCTTTTTAAAAGAGGCAGGATCCTTACTATCTCATCTGTCTCTCCACTGTTTGAGAGCGCAATAACCGCATCTCCTTTTGTGACCATTCCTATATCGCCATGGCCCCCTTCCGCAGGATGCAGAAAAAGAGCGGGTGTGCCGGTAGAAGCAAGTGTAGCTGCTATTTTTTTCCCGATAAGCCCGGACTTACCCATGCCTGTAACCACAACCCTGCCAACGCAGGAATAAATAATATCAATTGCCTTAACAAGATTATCATCAACTTTATCTGCAAGCGCATTTATTGATTCTGCTTCTATTTTTAAAACTTTTTTTGCCTGTTCGATAAGTTTTTTATTTTCCATTTTTTTTACTCTCTCACTGCCTGGCTTATCTCTTTTAGTTTGCCTGCCAGTGAAGCAAACTCATTAATGTCTAACATGTTCGGACCATCGCAAAGTGCCTTCTCAGGACATTCATGAACCTCCGTAAAAACTGCGTCACAGCCGACAGAAACTGCTGCCCTTGCAAGCGGTGCCACAAACCCCCTCTGACCATCTGAAACACTCCCCCTACCGCCAGGAAGCTGAACAGCATGAGTCGCGTCAAAAATCACAGGGAAGCCAAACCCCTGCATAATGGGTATGGACCGCATGTCAACAACAAGGTTATTATAGCCAAATAACGTTCCCCTTTCTGTAACAGTAAGGTTCGTATTGCCTGTTGACAGTATCTTATCAATAATGTTCTTTACATCTAAAGGAGCCAGAAACTGGCCCTTCTTAACGTTGACGGCCTTTCCAGTTCTGGCAGCAGCGACAATCAAATCCGTCTGCCTGCATAAAAGGGCAGGAATCTGGAGCATATCAAGCACTTCAGCTGCCTGAGTAGCCTCATCTGCCGTATGAACATCAGAAAGTATTGGCAGTGTAGTCTCTTTCTTTACCTTTTCGAGAATCCTCAGGCCCTTTTCAATCCCCGGGCCGCGGTAAGAACTTACAGACGTCCTGTTCGCTTTATCATAAGAACTCTTAAATATAATGGGTATACCTAATTTTTCAGAAATCTCTTTAAGTCTCCCAGCGGTTTTTAGTGTGGATTCTTCAGACTCGATAACGCACGGGCCTGCAATAAAAACAAGCGGTTTCCTGCTGCCTATTGCCACATTACTTATTCTTATTTCTTTAGTTGTCATTTCTTAAAACCCGTAATGCGCCATGCGTATCGAGTATTGGGTTAAAAACCATATACGCATCACAATTTACTAAAATTTATTTCCTGGGTATGTGAATAGCTGCATTATTAACATCCTCTGCAGCTTCCTTGATGCCCTCTGACAAGGTCGGATGTGCATGGACTGTATGAGCAATATCTTTTGCGGTCAGGCCTTTTTCCATTACTATGGCTACTTCATGTATCAGGTCAGATGCATGAGGGCCTATTATATGAGCACCGAGCACCTTATCTGTCTCCTCCTCAGCAATTATCTTGAAAAGCCCGGTTATCTCTCCCATTGCATGTGCTTTTCCGAGCCCCCTGAACTGAAATCTGCCTACTTTATACTTTAAGCCTTTTTCAGCAGCCTGTTTCTCCCTCAGACCAACAGAGCCGATCTCTGGGCTTGTAAAAATTGCCGCCGGTATGACATCATAATTTACTGCCGAGTCTCCACCCATAGCATTTTCCGCAGCCACAATCCCTTCTGATGAAGCAAGGTGCGCAAGCATTATTCCTCCGACGACATCTCCGATTGCATAAATGCCTTCGATATTTGTCCGCATCTTACTATCAACAATTATCTCGCCTCTTTGTCCTGTTTTTACACCAACTGTCTCCAGTCCGATATTCTTGCTGTTAACAGACCTCCCGATTGATACAAGAACTTTTTCTGTTTCCAGAGTTTTACCGTCAGATAATTGAACAGAAACGCTGTCTTTTTTTATGTCAACCTTTTCAACTTTCGTATCTTTTAAAAGTTTAATTTTATTTTTCTTTAATTCTCTTTCGAGTATTGCAGAGACTTCTTCGTCTTCCGTAGATACAGCACGAGGCATCATCTCAACCATTGTCACTTCAGAACCGAATTCATTATATATGAATGCAAACTCACATCCAATCACACCTGCTCCGATTATCAAAAGACTTTTAGGAATCGACTCAGGATTAATTGCATTATCACTTGATAAAATTTTCATACCGTCAAATGGAAAAATGGGTATCTGGGCCGGTTTGGAGCCCGTAGCTATTATAATTTTATCTGTCTCTACTTCCTCGGTCAGACTGTCCTTTTTAGTAACCTCTATTTTTTTTGGATTGACAATTACTCCCCGTCCCTCGATAAGGTTCACACCCCATGATTTAAAGAGGCCCCGTATGCCTTTAGTTTGTATTCCGACAACTTTGTTTTTTCTCTCAACTATTTTCTGTATATTAGGGGAAATAGTTCCATCGAGTTCCAGCCCGAAGTCTTTAGCATTCCTTGCTTTATGCAGGACTTCTGCAGAAGCCACAAGTGTTTTTGTCGGGATACAACCCCAATTAAGGCATGTACCTCCCACTTCTGTTTCTTCGATTACGCTGACTGAAGCTCCTAATTGTGCAGCCTTGATAGCAGCAACATAACCGCCCGGGCCGGCGCCTAGAACAGTAATTCGCATTATTTTAATTTTACCTCGTCCTCTAAATATTTCTCGTAGTCCGAAGAATCCATTAATTCATCAGGATCTGAATCATCCTCGACCTCGATGACAGCAATCCACCCCTTCCCGTAGGGGTCCTCATTTATTATTTCCGGGGTATCGGAAAGCTCTTCATTCACTTCTATTACTGTTCCGCTTACCGGACTTATAACCGAAGCTGTGGCTTTTGTAGATTCTATCTCGGTCAGTCCTGTATTAGACTCCACGGTACTGCCTGTTTCAGGCAGTTCTATATACACAATATCACCCAGGGATTCCTGGGCATAAAAGGTTATGCCGACAGTCGCATTTTTCCCCATTGCTTTGACCCATGTGTGTTCCTTATGATACCTAAGATTTTCAGGATACATAGTTACCTCCTTTTCAATTCTTAAATTCTGGATGGTCTGCCAAGTAAATTATTTTAAGGTGTGAAATTCTAAACATAGCCTGTTTTTTTGTCAAGAAGGTTGATACGAATTGTTTCTGAAGCATCCTACTCTTTAATAAGGCTTTCAATAATTTTTTTAGACCCGCTGCTCGTCCAGTCCTTCAAGCCCATGAACTTATGCCTTATTATTCCGTCGCGATCTATAAGAAAAGACGTCGGCAGGGAGTAAACACCGTAGGAACCTGCAGCCTCGTTTTTATTATCATGAAGCACTACAAATTCCATTGGTATTTCATTTAAGTATTCTCTTACCTTTGAAGGAGACCTGTCTGTTGACACCGCAACTATGATCAACCCCCTGTCCCTGTATTCTTTGTAAAGGGAATTGAGATAAGGCCTTTCCTCCCTGCAGTAAGGACACCATGTAGCCCAGAAGTTAAGGAGTATCGGCTTGCCTTTGAACTCGGAAAAAGAAACATTCTTTCCTGAAAGGTCATTTACTGTAAATCCAGGTGCTTCTTTGCCAACAAGCTTCTCTATTACCCATGGTGAAAAACGTTCTGCATTAAGGTTGGTTACAGGGAAAAGGCCTGAAGACAAAAAAGTAAGGACCAGCAAAGTTGTAACAAAAATTTTCTTCATCATTTTCATGGTAAGGATTATTTCATCTGTTACATTGATAGTGTTATATCTGCTACTTTGATAGTAATTGAAATCCTAACTTATATCAAGCTCTCAGGTTTTTTTCAATAGCAGATTTTTTTAAACTGGCTGTAATTCAGACGAGCCTATGGCAAAATTGTTAAAAAAGCAGGGAAGAATTGAACAGTGATTAAAATGCCTTCTAATCAAGGTTAAGGAGTCTTCTCGGAAATTCCATACAGCTTTTACAGTTCCTATGCAGCCAGTTTTTTGATCTTAAGAGTTTTTTTCTTGACAAATATAGCAAGTTACCAACAATGTCACTTTTTTTCTCTTTATATTATCAGCAAATAAACAGTACCGCCCTCTTTATTTTTTCTGATTTTTCCGTACGCTATGATTTCATTTTTCTCAACAGGCCTTGTCCCTTTATATTCTATTTGTATAACTAATCTCTTTTTTTTACAATTCGCCAGCAAAAGAAATACAGTGCCATTGTCCTCAGCTGGTACTCTGCCTACCACGCCAATCTGGCCTCTAAAGGCATAAGGACGTCTTTTTATTTAGCGGGCATCAACAATTCTCGGCATTATAAAATAGATTCCAACCAAGGAAATCAAAAAAATACCTGCTGTCATAAACCCTAATACTAAAAATCTTTTCTTCTTTATA
>Ga0255052_10000379_pt1 | contig 36272 bp, 37 predicted proteins | sample JV7_2_21_MG_FD_188632 | JGI IMG/M metagenome (GOLD analysis project Ga0255052, IMG submission 188632) | Seawater microbial communities from Jervis Inlet, British Columbia, Canada - JV7_2_21 | ecosystem: Environmental > Aquatic > Marine > Inlet | place: Canada: British Columbia | collected...
GAAGCGGAGTATGGCCCTGTCTGCTCCACGCTCGTATCTGTTCAATCATATTCTCGAAGACCGGGTCAAAAGTGGTACCTGGAACCAGCTACTGCCGGGCGACTGCGCCAGTCTCGATGGCAGCGCTAGCATATTTGCCGTCGATGCGGTGGATGAGGAGCTTCAGCGGCGTTGCGATGAACTCGATATTCATGCCAGCGGCGCGCTGTGGGGCGATGGTTCCACGAAATGCAACGGCGATATTGCGAACAGAGAAAGTTCGATCGTCAATCGCTTTCCGGACTTCAAGGCGGGTCTCGAGAAAGAAAAGGTCCAGCAATCCAGGCGAGCGCTGCGTCTTGCCGTGCAGAATTTCGAATGGCAAAAGCAAGACGACACACTCTGGCTTCAGTTTTTTCTCGCGCGCGGCGGCTTTGCCACGGCCGTCCTGAGAGAAATCGCCAGCTATTAGAGAATGGGGCCAGACCCGGTCAGTTCTTATTGAGCAAAACGTAGACAGCGCCCGTGCCACCATCGACCTGGCGGGCCGAGACGAAGGCCAACACCGCGTCCCATTTCCTGAGCCAGGTATCGACCTTTCCCTTCAGGATCGGCCCCCGGTCACCCGAGCCCAGCCCCTTGCCATGTATGACTCGCACGCAGCGATAGCGGTGATCGATACTTGCCTCGATGAAATCTGCAAGAATCGTCTTTGCCTCGGCTACCGTCAGCCCGTGCAGATCGACCTCCGACTGAACACTGAAACTGCCACGGGCCAGCTTGCGAAAAGTGCGGCGGCCGACAGACGGGCGAAAGAAAGACAGGCTTTGTCCGCTCTCGAACTCCATAGATTCTGCATCTGCCTCGAGACTCTCGCGCAGTACTTCGCGCTCGTCGCGTCGCCTGAACCTGGCCTTCGGCTTGGCGCGTTTCGGCGGCGGCACGACAACATCCTGATTCAATGGCCTCGCGTCCGACATTCGGCGCCGGAAGAGTTCAAGATCATCGTCTTTATTTGACAAAGTCGTCTCGGTAATTAACGCCTGTACTCCTGCATGGTGATATTGATGATTTCAGTGGGTACTGAAGCAGTTGTCCGCAAGGCGCGCCTTGTATTGGATCATCCGGTTGGCTCTGAATCCATTAATATCACCATGCAGGAGTACTAGGGTGAATAGGGAACTTTGAGTATAGTGAGCGCGGCTTTTCTAACCAAGCAGCGCGATTCCATCACATTCATGGACGTACGGTGAAAATACTGGTCAGTAACGATGATGGCTATCTCGCCACGGGAATAACGAAGCTAGCCGAGGCGCTTTCCGAGATTGCAAAGGTCGTGGTCGTTGCACCCGACAGGAATCACAGCGGAGCCAGCAATTCGCTGACGCTGACCTCGCCCTTGCGAATACATCAGGTGACAGGGGGCCGCTACTTCGTCAATGGCACGCCTTCCGACTGCGTTCACCTTGCCTTGTCGGGCTACCTGGATTTCGAGCCGGATATCGTTGTCTCGGGCGTCAATCACGGCGCAAATCTTGGCGACGACGTCATTTATTCCGGCACGGTTGCTGCGGCGATGGAAGGGCGATTTCTAGGCTATCCTGCCGTCGCCGTATCGCTGGTCGGCCACAGGGGTGGTCAGTTCGAATCGGCCGCCAGGGTTGCCCGCGATCTGGTAGAGCGCCTGCAGGAGTATCCGCTGCCGAACGACGTCATTCTGAACGTCAATGTACCCGACCGGCCCTACGAGAAGCTCACTGGGCTCAAGGCAACGCGGCTGGGCTTTCGACACCGCTCCGAGCCGCTGATCAAGATGAAGGACCCGCAGGACAAGACGATTTACTGGATCGGACCGGCCGGTCCGGGACAGGATGCGGGACCGGGCACCGACTTCGAGGCGGTCGAAAAAGGTGCCGTATCGGTCACGCCACTCAAAGTCGATCTGACATGGCATGAGGCGTTGCCGCAGCTCGGCGACTGGCTCGGCAAATGATTGATCTCAATCAAGGCGTTCAGGGTATTGGCATGACCTCGGCACGAACGCGTGACCGACTCGTACAACGTCTGCGTGAGTCCGGGATCAGTTCCAGCGAGGTGCTCGAGCAGATCCGCAATGTCCCGCGCCACCTCTTCGTCGATGAGGCGCTGGCGAGTCGCGCCTACGAAGACACGGCATTGCCGATCGGCCTGGGACAGACGATCAGCCAGCCCTATGTCGTTGCGAAAATGACCGAAGCGCTGCTCGACGGCCTGCAGGGTCAGCGCATACTCGAGATCGGAACCGGCTGCGGTTACCAGACGGCTGTCCTGGCTCCACTGGTCAAGGAAATATATACAGTCGAACGCATCCCCGAACTGCTGCGAAAGGCCAAGCAGCGGCTGCGTCAGCTGGATATCTACAATGTGCACTTTCGGCAGGGTGATGGCTGGGAAGGCTGGCCGAAATATGGCCCCTATGACGGCATCATCGTTGCAGCGGCGCCAGACGAGCTTCCCGACAAATTACTTCAACAACTGGCGCCAGGGGGGCAGCTGGTCATTCCCGTTGGCCCATCCGGTCGGCAGGAGCTCGTCAAGGTGACCAGACACAATGATCGCTACGAGCAGTCGTCTCTGGGCCTGGTTAGTTTTGTGCCCCTTGTTCATGGAAAAAAGGAATAAAAACAATCTAATGAACAGTATTCTTAATCTTAGTCTTTACGACAGGATTCGCTAGCCTTGCGACTTTTTGGCCCCCTCTATGATCGCGTGCTGTCGTGGGCGGCGCACCCTCACGCGGAGCGATATCTGGGGGCCCTCAGTTTTGCCGAGTCCTCGTTCTTCCCGATACCGCCCGATGTCATGCTGGCGCCGATGTGTCTCGCCGACAGGGCGCGTGCCTGGCGCTTTGCAACGATCACGACGATTACCTCGCTGGTCGGTGGCGTTGCCGGCTATGCGATCGGCTATCTGGCTCTGGAGGCGATAGAGCCATGGCTGCATGACATGGGCTACTGGGCCGCCTACCTCAAAGGCAGGGCGTGGTTCGACGAATGGGGCATCTGGGCGGTATTCGTCGCGGGTTTTTCGCCAATTCCGTACAAGATCTTTACGATTTCGGCCGGGGCCGCCGCGCTGAATCTGCCGGGATTCGTGATCGCATCCCTGATCGGTCGCGGCGCCAGATTTTTTCTCGTTGCTGCACTGATTGTTGCCGGTGGTGAGCGCATGGCCACCGCACTGCCCAAATATGTTGAGCGAATTGGCTGGGCGGTTGTCGTATTGGCGATAATGATTGCTGCTTTCGTCATGCAAATGGATTGATCCGGGTTTGCCAAGAATTTCACACATCGTTTTTCTGGCGGTGTTGCTTTTTATCACTGCCTGTGGCCCGAAGACCCGATGGGATCATACGCCCCGGGAAGAGCACATCGTTCGGACCGGCGAAACGCTTTTTTCGATCGCCTGGAGATACGGCGAGGACAGCCGGGATCTTGCGCGCTGGAACAAGCTCGGTGATGGCTCCCTGATTCATCCCGGGCAAGTTATTCGGCTGACGCCGCCGTCGGGAGAACGCCGCTCATCATCTGCATCGACACGGAAGTCCTCCGGCAGTCGCCCCCTGCCGCCGATACCCACGCAGCCGGCGCCGCCGTGGAGCTGGCCGGCTGGGGGAAACGTATCAGTGGAATTCGGCAAACGCCCGGGTACGGGCACCGGCATTTTGATCGATGGCAAGGCCGGTCAGTCCATCAAGGCAGCAGCAGGTGGAACTGTTGTCTACTCCGGAAGTGGACTAATCGGTTACGGAGAGCTTATTATCGTCAAGCACAACGACACCTACCTTAGTGCCTATGGGCACAACGCGTCGCTGCTGGTCAAAGAAGGCCAGTCCGTAAAAAAAGCTCAAAAAATTGCGACGATGGGTGAGGGGCCGGGAGGAAAGCCGCGACTGCATTTCGAAATCAGGCGCAATGGCAAGCCGGTTAACCCGCGACAGTATCTGCCTGCGAGATAATTCGACTTGATCGTCATATGACGTCGTCGTGGTCCGCTCCCGAATTGGCGAGGGACTTTAAAAGTGGGCGAGATTTTTGGTGAAGCCAGCGAGACGAGTCGGAGCACCGACCCCACCCGTCTGTACCTGAACGAGATTGGCATCTCGCCTCTCCTGACTGCGTCCGAGGAAGTCAAGTTCGCGCGCCGGATTCAAAAAGGCGATGAGGCTGCCCGGCATCGGATGATCGAAAGCAATTTGCGCCTGGTCGTGAAGATTGCCCGTCGCTACGTCAATCGTGGTCTGCCGCTTCTTGATTTGATCGAGGAGGGCAATCTCGGTCTCATTCACGCCGTCAAGAAATTCGATCCCGAGCGCGGCTTCCGGTTTTCGACCTACGCCACCTGGTGGATTCGCCAGACAATCGAACGCGCCATCATGAATCAGTCGCGCACGGTTCGACTGCCCATTCATGTCATCAAGGACATCAACGCCTGCATCCGTGCGTCCCGGATCCTGCGGCAGGCGCAGGACAAGCATCCGACCCCAGCCGAGATCGCCGACTACCTCGATAAGGACGTCGCCGACGTGGAAAGGCTTTTTGCGTTGCACGAACGTGTGACGATCTGCTCCAGTTCATCCGACGACGAACGGGCGCCGCTCGACTCACTGCCGGCGGGACATGAAGCCGAACCCGCGCAGTGTGCCCAGCAGGACACCGTCAATGAGGTCCTGGACGACTGGGTACTCAAACTGAGCGACAAGCAAAGAGCGGTCGTTGAGCGGCGATTCGGGCTACACGGTCGGCGTTGCTTAACGCTGGAGCAGATAGGCAGGGAGATCGGCGTAACGAGAGAGCGGGTTCGACAGATTCAGCTCGATGCCCTGAAGAATCTGCGCCGCATGATGGAAAGCCACGGCATCTACGGCGAGTCAATGCTCGACTAAATAAGGCAAAAAAAGGGGACGTACCCCTTTTTCTCGAAAAAGGGGTACGTCCCCTTTTTTTAGTCCAGGATTAGAACTGCGGCAACCTTACGGTCGTCAGCAACGAGTATATTAAGGGTCCGGCAGGCGGCGGCCGTGTCCATGACTTCGAGGCCGATTCCCGCTCTGGCCAGGGAAAAAACGAGTTCACGGGGTGGATAGGCGGTCGTCGAGCCCGTGCCGAGCAGGATCATCTCGGGATTCGACGCTATCAATGGCGCAAAGTCTGCCTTTGTAAGTTTCCCGACGTCGCAGGCCGGCCAATCGCGAAAAATTTCGCCTGCTGTCAGCGCAAAACTTTCATGCAAAAGCTCATCGCCGACCCGGATCGATCCGGAATCGACGTGACGAATCGTGACATTGGAGACCTGATCTCTCGTAATTTTCAATGAACTACCCGGTGTGCTTCGTTACCATGCACGCGACCCACCTATGTTTACGACAAAACACAAAATGAGACAAGCGACCGTCGTGCTTCCTGCAGGCATGGCCGGGCGAATACGCGATGCAAAGCAGCGGCGATGGCTCTCCCGTTCGACACTCCATCATTCCGGGACGCCAGTGGAGATGTTTTCCAGGGTGCTCCCCGCGATCGGAATATCGCCGCCGGAGGAAGGCCTGGCGGCACTCCGATTGTGGGGCCAGACCGGTGACCGGCCGAACGTCTGGATTGCAGCCGCCGACCCGGTGCATCTGGAGCCGAGGCTGGATCATCTTTGCCTGCATGCACTCGAGGGGCCACAATCGCCGAAATCGGACCTGCGTGCCATTTTCGATTTCCTGCAGAATTCACTGGGAACGGATTCGAATTTCGCCTTCGCGAGGATCGGCAGGCACGGTTACCTGCGTGGCGATTCAGCGATTGCGACGGCGGCGTTGTCGGCATCGGTGCTCGACGGCCTCGAGCCGGACGAATATATGCCTGCGGTCGAGGACACGGCCGCTTATCTCACGCTGACAAGCGAGCTGCAGATGTCGCTGCACGAGCATGAGGTCAATATTCGACGTGAAGCAGAAGGCCTGCTGCCGGTCAATTCCGTCTGGCTCTGGGGTGGCGGCAGGGCGCCGGAGAAAAAAGTTCAGGTACTGCCGCCGTTCTTCGGCAATGATCCCCTGTTCCAGGGCTACTGGGAGAGTTGCACCGGGGTCGTCGCGCCGTGGCCGGGGAATTTTTCTGAATGTCTTGACTTTGCCGTCAAGGATTTTGTCGTCGTAACGCCGGTGTCGGATGAGCGCGAGTTGCTGGGCATCTGGCTCGAGGAGCTTCGCGGACACCTTGGAAGCGGACGGCTTGATCGTCTCGTCCTGTTGTTTCGTGATGGTTTAACTGCCGAACTTGGCCGATTCGATGCATTTCGCTTCTGGCGCCGAAGCTCCGAGCTGTTGTAAAAAGCGCCTAGATGACGCCATATCGACCTTTAAAAACAAGGCGAGTGCCAAAGCAGCTGGAGGCGCTGGCTGAGCTTGATCCCGTGCTTGCGCGGGTCTATGCAGCGCGCGGCATCTCAGCTACAGCAGATCTGGATCACAGCCTCAACAAACTTGCGCCGGTCAGCTCATTGAACGGCGTTGCCGAGGCCGTCGAACTGCTCCTGAAGTTCAGGGACCGCCACGTCACTGTCATTGGCGACTTCGATGCCGATGGAGCGACGAGCACCGCGCTCGTCCTGCGTTGCCTCAGGGACTTTGGTTTTGCCAAGGTGGATTATCTGGTGCCGAACCGCTTCGAGTTCGGCTACGGACTGACGCCCGAGATCGTGCGGGTTGCCGCCGGACGATCGCCGGATCTGCTCATCACGGTCGACAATGGTATTTCCAGCATTGCCGGCGTTGCTGAAGCAGCGCGTCTGGGCATTCCCGTCCTGATTACAGATCACCACCTGCCCGGCAAAGATCTGCCCGCGGCGGCGGCAATGGTCAACCCGAATCTTGCCGACAGCGATTTTCCGAGCCCGAACCTGGCCGGTGTCGGCGTGGCTTTTTATTTGATGGCGGCGCTCGGCCGCGCTGTCGAGGCGGATGGTGTCGAGGGTGCGGCAAGGATACCAGCCGGCTACCTCGATCTCGTCGCACTCGGTACCGTCGCCGATGTCGTTACGCTCGATCACAACAACCGCATTCTTGTGCACCAGGGGTTGAACCGTATACGCGCCGGCAAAGCGGTGGTCGGCATACAAGCATTGCTGAGCCAGTCGGGCCGGTCGATGCAACGGACAGTGAGTTCGGACCTCGGTTTCGTCGTCGGCCCGAGATTGAACGCGGCCGGCCGGCTCGAAGACATGTCCATCGGCATCGAATGCCTGTTGACGGACGATCCGGGAACGGCGTCGAGATACGCTGCGACACTTGACCGGATCAACAGCGAACGACGGCATATCGAAAACAAGATGCGCGACCAGGCGTTTGCTTATGTCGACGGGATGGACGACAGGAATCTTCCCCCTTGCGTTTGCCTCTATGACGAGTCCTGGCACCAGGGAATCGTCGGCCTGATCGCTTCTCGTGTACGCGAACGCTGCCATCGACCGGTCATCGCCTTTGCGCGGGATGATGGTGGCGAACTGAAAGGATCCGGACGCTCTATCACCGGCGTGCACATACGTGATCTGCTCGAGGCAGTTTCAGCAACCAGCCCGGGTCTCATATCGAAATTTGGCGGGCACGCGATGGCAGCGGGCCTGAACCTGCCGGAGAAACACTTTGCCGACTTCTCCGATTTCGTATCAAAGCAAATCAAACGCCTCTATCCTGCCGCTGATTTCAGTGGTGCGCTGCTGACCGACGGCGGGCTGCCGCCGGATGCCATGAATCTTCGATTCGCCAACCTGCTTCGCTCGTCCGGTCCTTGGGGCGCCGGTTTTCCGGAGCCTATGTGGCGCGGCGACTTCTCCGTCGTCGACCAGCGCGTCGTCGGCGAGAATCACCTGAAAATGAGGGTACAGCCTGCGGATGGCCCGGTCGTTATCGACGCCATCGCCTTCAACCAGGCCGGATTGCCGATCAGGGGACCTGTCAGTCTTGCCTATCGCCTCGACGTGAATGAATTCCGCGGCGTTGAGACGCCGCAGTTGATCGTGGAACAAATTGTGCCGTGTTAACATGCCGCGTTTTGCGCAAGCAGCGGATGCACGAACAACATGGAAACCGGCCAGATAAAAATGAAGATCACCGACATGTCGGAACGCACGACGGCGTTAAGGGGGTATCTTTGACTATGAGGGCAAAGCCGAACGCCTGACCGAAGTGCGCCGGGAACTCGAAGTCCCGGATATCTGGAATGATCCTGAACGCGCGCAGTCCCTTGGGAAGGAGAGGGCCCAGCTCGAGCAGGTTGTCGTAGAGCTCGATGAGCTCTCGACAGGCCTCGGTGACGCGGACGAACTCCTGACGCTGGCCGTTGACGAGGATGACGAGTCGACCGTCGAGGGTGTTGCCAGCGACCTCGAGGCCCTCGAAAAGCGTGTCGCCGTTCTCGAGTTTCATCGCATGTTCAGCGGGGAAATGGACAGCAGCAATGCCTTCGTCGACATCCAGTCGGGCGCCGGCGGCACCGAGGCCCAGGACTGGGCGGACATGATCCTGCGCATGTACCTGCGCTGGGCCGAGTCGCACGGTTTTGATACGGAAGTCATCGAAGCATCGGCTGGCGAAGTCGCTGGCATAAAAAGTGCGACGGTGCGGGTCGTCGGTGATTACGCTTACGGCTGGTTACGTACCGAGACCGGCGTGCACCGCCTGGTGAGAAAATCGCCGTTCGATTCCGGAAACCGTCGTCACACATCGTTCGCGAGTGTCTTTGTGTCGCCTGAAGTAGACGACGATATCGACATCGAGATCGACCCCGGAGACCTTCGCATCGACGTCTATCGTGCAAGCGGCGCTGGCGGTCAGCACGTCAATCGAACAGAATCGGCGGTGCGGATCACACACATGCCGACAAATGTCGTCGTGCAGTGCCAAAACGACCGCTCGCAACACAAGAACAAGGCGACGGCGATGAAGCAATTGAAAGCAAAATTGTATGAACTTGAACTGCAAAAACGTCGTGCGGACGCATCGATCGTAGAAGACAGCAAAGCAGATGTTGGCTGGGGATATCAGATAAGGTCTTACGTACTGGACCAGAGCAGAATAAAAGACCTCAGGACAGGGGTCGAGACCGGCAATACCCAGGCCGTATTGGACGGCGGCCTGGATGATTTTATCGAGGCAGGATTGAAGCAGGGGCTGTAGTGAGCGACAAGGAAAACAACGGGCACGACGAAAGTAAACTCATCGCCGAGCGTCGCAAGAAACTCGCCGAGTTGCGAGAATTCGGCAACGCTTTCCCGAATGACTTTCGGCGCAATGCCCTGGCAGACGAATTGCACCAGGCGTTCGGCGAACACGAGGATGAGCACCTCCGCGAGGAAGCGGTCACAGTCAAAGTCTCCGGTCGCATGATGGTCAAGCGCGATCATGGCAAGGCCAGCTTCGTCAAGCTTCAGGACCGGACCGGCCAGATACAGCTGCGACTCGAACGCGACCGGCTTGCCGAGGGCCTTTACCAAAGCTTCAAAAAGTGGGACGTCGGCGACATCGTCGGCGCGCAGGGTACCTTGTTCAAGACCAAGACCGGCGAGCTGACGGTAATGGCGGACGACGTACGCCTGCTTACCAAGTCCCTGCGGCCCTTACCGGAGAAGTTTCACGGTCTGTCGGATCAGGAAATACGCTACCGGCAGCGCTATGTCGATCTGATCATGAACGAAGATACTCGAAAGGTCTTTCGCCTTCGTTCCGCACTGGTTGCCTACATCCGGGCGTTTCTCGATGCACAGGACTATCTCGAAGTCGAGACGCCGATGCTCCAGACAGCACCCGGCGGCGCGATTGCCAGGCCGTTTACGACGCACCACAACGCCCTGGATATGACACTCTATTTGAGAATTGCTCCCGAGCTGTTTTTGAAGAGACTCACCGTTGGTGGATTTGAACGCGTCTATGAAATCAATCGGAGTTTCCGCAACGAAGGCATGTCGACGCAGCACAATCCCGAATTCACGATGCTGGAGCTTTATCGAGCTTACGCCGATTACGAGGATCTGATCGAAATGGTCGAGGCGATGTTGCACGGCATGGCTGAAACATTGACCGGGCAAACGGTTGTCCGATATCAGGGTGAGGAATACGATTTTGCCAAAGTGTTCGCACGCATGACGGTGGAGGAAGCGATCCTGAAATTCAATCCGGACATGGACAAGTCGAAAATACGCGACCTCGATTACCTCAAAGGCTTCGCCGACAAACTCGACATCAATGCGGAACCGAGTTACGGCAGCGGAAAAATGCAGATCGAAATATTTGAGAAAACCTGCGAAGACAATCTTCGTGAACCGACTTTCGTTACTGCCTATCCGACCGAAATCTCGCCGCTGTCGCGGAAAAATGACAAGGACCCTTTTGTCACCGATCGATTCGAACTCTTCATCGCCGGTCGCGAGATTGCCAATGGATTCTCCGAGTTAAACGATTCGGAAGATCAGGCCGAGCGTTTCAAATCGCAGGCCGAAAGCCGCTCTGCAGGCGATGATGAGGCAATGTCCTATGACGCCGACTACATTCGGGCTCTCGAATACGGTTTGCCGCCTACAGCCGGCCTGGGCGTCGGCATCGACCGTCTTGTCATGTTGCTTACGGACTCTGCTTCGATCCGGGATGTGCTCCTGTTCCCGCACATGCGGCCCGAGGTGTTCGATCAATAATGGTGCCGGGCACCGACTAATTCGGGAAGCCCACGGTATCCAGAATCTGCTGAAATCGTGGGTCGTCGCGCAGCGGATCTAGCAGCTTGTCACCCTTCGCAAGGAGTATGCCCGGGTCGCGTATCTTCAATGCGGTCTCCAGCCAGGCCAGCGCCTTTTCGTTTTCACCCCACTGGGCATAGACCTGTCCGTACTGGTAGGCGGCGTCGTTACCGTAATCTTCGATCATCGTTTCCAGGTGCTGTTGTGCAATATCCCGATTGCCGAGCTGGTGTTGGAAAATAGCCAGGGCAGTGTGGTACATGAAACCCAACGGTTCGTCATTGGCGATGTGCACCGCGGGAATAGCATCGCCGTCGGCTTCGTAAATGCACATGGCCAGGTGGTAGCGAACGCGACCCATTCCCGGGTCCAGCTCCAGGGCCCGCTCCACCGTCTCCTGCAGGCCGTCGCAGTCACCCGACTTTTGTTGTATCGCCGCCATGATAACAATGTACTCCGCGGACAGGGGATCCAGCCGCAAGGCCGCGCGCGCCGCCGAGATACCCTGGTCGTAGCCTCCCAGCATCAGTGACTGATTGCCATAACGCGCCAGAATAATTGAGCTGCCAGGGAATCGCTGGACGGCTTCTTCAAGAAGTTCAGTGGATCGCACAAAGTCCCGGTGGACAATGGCACTTCGCGCATTTGCTGTTAGCGCCTGCTCGCTGCCGGGTGCTAATCGTTCCAGTTCTGCGGCATAAAACGCCAATCGTTCGGTGGCGACTTCGAAAGAGCCGAATCCATTCCGGTTAATTCGGTCCCACACTTTGAACATGCCCCAATAGGCGTCGAGATATTGCCCATCAATCTCCAACGCATTCGCGAAATGTATTCTTGCCCTTTCCAGTCCCTGCTCATCGTCGAGGTTGAGCTGGAGAACGTACATCCCGCGCAGGTACTCCTCGTAGGCCCGTGCGTTCTGCTTGGCCGAAGTATCGGCCAGAATATCAGCACCCTCCGACCCTCGTAGTGCAACGTGCAGCGCCCGGGTAACCTGGTTCGCAATCTCCGCCTGGATAGCAAAGATGTCGTCCAGCTCACGGTCAAATGTCCCGGACCACAGGTGATAACCATCGGAGGTCTTGATCAGTTGCGCCGTGATGCGCACCCGCTGACCGTCCTTGCGAACGCTACCTTCCAGCACGTTGGCCACGTTCAGCCGTTGGCCGATTTCACGCAGGTCCATGTTCTGGCCCTTGAACGCAAATGAGGAAGTGCGGCCAGTAACTTTGAGCCCCCCGGCGCGGACCAGCGTATTGAGTAATTCATCGGACAGGCCGTCTGAGAAATACTCGTTGTCCGGGTCGTCACTCATATTGACGAACGGCAAGACCGCGATAGAATTGTCAGTCTCCGCGGATACGTCCGGTTCCATCATGCCCTCGACCAGGGCGGCATGCCGCGCAGCCGAAAGAACAAACTTGTCCCAAGCAAAGTAAGCAAGAGCCACCACGAGCAGGCCAATGATGACGTAATCCAGCTTGCGACCGGTCACGTCGGTGATGGATTGCCCGCGGTCGACGTCATTTTCCTTCTTTAAGCCGTCCGGCGTAAGTTCAAAGGCCCAGGCGAAGATCAGCGCAACGGGGAAACCAAGAATCAGCAGGAATGCCGTGCCCGAATGGAACCATTCAGGCAAGTGCAGCGCAGGCACTAATGTGTCCGAGACCTGCAGTAACAGCCAGCCGACTATGAGGTAGACCGCGGCTACCTTGAAGACATTTCGGCGCTTGAGTTCGCTGAATAAGGACACCGAGTCGTTTCTTGAAGGCCGTCGAAGTATTCAAGAGTAGCCGCATGTGTAGTGAATGCCAACAAGCGCCTGACCGAAATCGGCATCTACAGGATCAGAAAGTCCAGTCAGGCGCGTCCTACGATGTATGGCAATGCGATCGGTTCAATCTCTTCCTCATTCATATATAGATTCCTCTCATGTATTGCCACAGGGGTCACGGCTAATATGTCTCCTTCATTGACGTTGATTACTTCGCCAACGACTTTGTCTCCATCCGAAAGCTTGTCACCAATCGATAACGTTGCGTCCGTGCGGTAACGCATCAGTCTCCGTTTACTGCTGCCGAGATTCTGGGTTCTGGCGACGACTTCCTGCCCGGTATAACAACCTTTGTCGAAACTGATTGCGCCGAGCAGGTCGAGGTTGAGCATGTGCGGCGTAAATTTCTCAGAATAATCTTCCAGAATCTCCGGAATGCCGGCGCGAATTTTTGCGCTCCGCAGGAAGTCGGCCGAAGCAGCATCCTCTAATTCGATACCTGCATTCTCGATATCCGACGTAAGACCCATCAACTCGATACATTGTTCTTCGAAGCCGACATTGACGGCGGTCAAGCCGTGGCCTGTTCGGCAGGCGTTGATTTGCTGATCAGGACGCAGCTCGTGCTTTTCGAGTTGGTCGAGATCGCTGTCTGAATTCACGATCAGGCAGGTCCAGTCGGCATCTGCGACGTCCAGGCCGACATCCGCCCGAAACCGAAAGATAGTCAGTCGTTGGCATAGGGACGCGGCAAGCGAAGTCGGGACTACCAGGCCATAGCCGCCATCAATCATTAGCACCCTCATAACGGTGATGACGCGACCCTTCGGGTTACACCAGGCAGCCGGCAGACAGCTCGTCTCTGCGAGCTGCTCCATGTCCTGCGTCAGCTGTCCCTGCAGAAACTCGACGGCATCGCTGCCGGTGACTTGAATGAGTTTGTATATCTCGTTGGACATATCTGTACAAGGCTACACAGTCTGGCATACTTTCGAAATGCCCGAGGTGACCCGAGATCCGCCCGAAGAAGCAGAAATCGACGAGGCGAAGACGACAGATAATGATGTGGAGACGCCGCGCCAGGGCGTCAAGCCGGCCAAAGAAATCGGTGGGCGGGATGGGCCGGACCCAACCCGCTACGGGGATTGGGAGAAAGCCGGTCGCTGCATCGACTTTTAGGAACAGATAAGAAAAATATGGATAGAGCCGGTCGACCGCTGTCGCCACACCTGACAATTTATCGCTGGCCGATAACGATGATACTTTCGATCCTGCACCGGATGACCGGTGTAGCGCTATCGGCCGGGCTCATTGTCCTGACGATCTGGTTACTCGCCCTGTCCTCAGGTGCGGCAGCCCACGAACAGCTTGTAGCATTACTCAATTCAGTCATTGGCCGGCTGCTGCTTGCGGCGTTCAGTTTCGCGTTTTTCTTTCATCTGTGTAATGGCGTGCGCCACCTGTTCTGGGATGTCGGCAAAGGCTTCGAAATGCGTCAGGTGAATACGTCAGCGTGGCTGGTCGTATTCGCTTCAACAGGACTGACGATCGGCCTCTGGTTTTTTCTCCTGATGTCGGAAGCTTAAGCGATGAGTTCCGAAAAAGGCTCCGGCCACTGGTGGGCACAGCGGCTGACCGCCGTTGCCTTACTTTTTCTTGGCCTCTGGTTCCTGATTTCGGTCGTTACGCTCCAGAGTTACCAGTACGATGCCGTGTCTGCATGGTTGAGCCAGCCATGGAACAGCATCCTGATGCTGTTGACGTTTGCCACGCTCGTTTATCACTCCAAGCTGGGCGTCCAAATTGTCATCGAAGACTATGTGCATGGACAATCGATCGCCCCTGTTTCCCTGCGACTGAACGTGATGACGCATTTTCTGATCGCAGCAGCGGGTATCTACGCGATCTTTAACGTCGGCTTCGGTACCTGATGAGCGACTACGATTTTATCGATCACAGCTATGACGTCGTCGTGGTCGGTGCTGGCGGCGCCGGACTACGTTCCACGTTTGGTCTGGCGGAGGCCGGACTCAAAACTGCGTGCATTACGAAGGTTTTTCCCACGCGAAGCCACACCGTCGCGGCACAGGGCGGCATCAGTGCCGCCCTCGGCAACATGGGCGAAGATGACTGGCGTTGGCACATGTACGACACGATCAAGGGTGCCGACTGGCTTGGAGATCAGGACGCGATCGAGTACATGTGCAAGGAAGCGATGGAGGCCGTGATCGAGCTCGAGCACTACGGGGTACCGTTTTCGCGTACCGAAGACGGACGCGTTTATCAACGTCCCTTCGGCGGCATGACGACGCATTTTGGTGAAGGTACGGCGCAACGAACCTGTGCTGCAGCGGACCGCACCGGTCATGCGATGTTGCATACACTTTATCAACAGTCGCTAAAGCATGATGCCGAGTTCTATATCGAGTACTTTGCCATCGACCTGATCATGGAAGACGGCGTATGCCACGGGGTCGTGGCGCTCGACCTCGAGAAAGGCCGGTTGCACCGGTTTCGATCACACCAGGTCATCCTGGCAACCGGAGGTTATGGCCGATCGTATTTCTCCTGCACGTCTGCACACACCTGCACAGGCGACGGTAGTGCGATGGTGCTTCGCGCAGGACTGCCTTTGCAGGATATGGAGTTCGTGCAGTTTCACCCGACCGGCATCTACGGTGCCGGCATGCTGATCACGGAAGGTTCACGAGGCGAGGGCGGTTATCTGACCAACTCGGACGGTGGACGCTTCATGGAACGCTATGCGCCGAATGCCAAGGATCTCGCGTCGCGGGATGTCGTCAGCCGCTCGATGACGATCGAAATTAACGAAGGTCGCGGCGTCGGCCCCGAGAAGGATCATATTCATCTGCATCTCGAGCACCTAGGGCCTGAGGTCATCGAAGAGCGGCTGCCGGGCATTGCCGAAACTACCCGCATATTTGCCGGGGTCGACATCACGAAGTCACCGATACCGGTATTGCCTACCGTGCACTACAACATGGGTGGTATCCCGACCAACTACAAAGGCGAGGTCGTGACGATGCGTGACCGCGACGCCGAATCGGTCATGCCCGGATTGATGGCAGTTGGCGAGGCTGCCTGTGTCTCGGTGCACGGTGCGAATCGTCTTGGCTCGAATTCACTGCTGGACCTTGTCATCTTCGGTCGTGCGGCGGCGTTGCATTGCGCCGAGACGATGACGCCCGGCCAGCCTCTCAAGACACTGTCGGGCGAAGCGGGACAAGAAAGTGTTGAGCGCGTCAACAGGCTGCGCAATGCAAATGGCTCGCGGCCGACCGCTGACATTCGCCAGGAAATGCAAAAGGTGATGCAAAACCACGCAGCCGTGTTCCGCACCGGCGAGACGCTTGATCAGGGCATTGACCTGTTGCAAAAGACCTTTTCGGCATTCGACGATGTGCGCGTTGCGGACCGTTCGATGATCTGGAATACAGACCTCATCGAGACCCTGGAGCTCGAAAATCTGCTGTTGAACTCGATCGCGACTATCGAATCGGCCGGAAACCGCAAGGAAAGCAGGGGTGCGCATGCACGCGAGGACTTTCCGGATCGCGATGATGTGAACTGGATGAAACACACGCTGTCCTGGGTCGATGCTGATGGCGCAGTGTCATTCGATTATCGGCCGGTCCACGAAGAAACGCTGACCGACGAAGTCGATGCCGTACCGCCGAGAGCGCGTGTTTACTAGGAAATAGTCCGTGGCCGAATTTCTACTACCCCAAAACTCACGAATCAGGAAAGGAGAGCATTTTCCGGCGGCTGATGGCTCTGCCAAGGTGCGGCGTTATGCGGTCTATCGTTTCGATCCAGACACCGGTCAGAATCCGCGAATGGATACCTACGATGTCGACATGGACAACTGCGGGCCGATGGTTCTCGACGTTCTGATCAAGATCAAGAACGAAATAGATCCGACGCTGACCTTTCGCCGTTCCTGCAGAGAAGGGATTTGCGGGTCTTGTGCGATGAACATCGATGGTGGCAACACGCTTGCCTGTACGGTAGCGGCCGACAGCATCAACGGGGTCGTCAAAGTCTATCCGTTGCCGCACATGCCGGTCGTCAAGGATCTGGTGCCAGACCTGACAAATTTTTACGCGCAATATGCCTCCATCAAGCCCTGGCTGCAGTCACGGACGCCGCCGCCGGCCGATCATGAGCGACTGCAAAGCAAGGAAGACCAGGAGCTGATCAACGAACCGGCGGCCTGCATTCTTTGCGCCTGTTGCTCGACGAGCTGCCCGAGTTACTGGTGGAACAGCGACCGTTATCTTGGCCCGGCCACCTTACTTGCAGCTTATCGCTGGCTGGTCGACAGCAGAGACGATGCGACCAGCGAGCGACTCGATGATCTGGACGACTCATTCAAGCTGTACAGGTGCCATACGATCATGAACTGTACCGAGACCTGTCCCAAGGGGCTGAATCCTGCCCAGGCGATCGCCGAGACCAAAAAAATGCTGGCCGAACGCCGGCCCTGATGTCGGACGGCAGATTGCGTTGGCAATGCAGGCGCGGAATGCGCGAGCTTGACGAGCTTCTCGCCCACTATCTTCAGACCTTCTATGAACAGACTACGGATGCGGAAAAATGTGCATTCCGCGAGCTTTTGGAGCTAGCCGATCCGGAGTTGATCGGCTACCTGTTGGGTAGCCAAATTCATGACGATCCCGAAATAGCCGATGTCATCAAGACGATTCGTCGCCGAGCTCAAACCTGACCCGCATCTCAGACAATTTGTCCTGCTTGCCGCATGTGCCGCAATGCTGCTTGGCATGGCGCTCTTGCTTCGGCTTCCTGTGGCGGGGTCCATCCGGGTGGGGCTGGCTGCCATCTGGTTGCTCAGCAGCATTTGGGAGATCGGCAGGATTTCGCGAGGTGCAAGGCGTATCAAGATCATTCGATTGACGGCGGGCGAGGCGATGATCGTCAACCGGCAGGGCAGGCAGGAGGCGGTGGAGATTATGTCTGGTAGCGTCGTGTTGCCAGGGTTCGCCTGGCTACGACTCAAGTGTCCGGATGGCCTGATTCACGCGGAGCTCCTTCGCGGTGATCCTGTGAGCTGTCAACATTGGCGCCATTTACAGGTACTGTGGCGTACACGTGCAGGGTGCTTTGGGCGCGCAACCGAAGCTGATACCATCTCCACCCCCAAACGCGGGTCACATTTTTAGAGAAAATGCCCACAAAACATGTGCTTTTCGGAGAACTTTCCATCATTGCACCGGTCTATCCCGGAGTCGGTTGGCTGCACTTCGTTTTGAGTGGGGCCTGCCCGTATGGCGACTAAACCGACCGATGCCCAACTGGTCCGACGTGTCCAGAAGGGTGAAAAAGGTGCTTTCGACCTTCTTGTACTGAAGTATCAACACAAGATCGTCAATCTGGTAATGCGTTATGTGCGAGATCCGGACCAGGCTTTGGACATTACACAGGAGGCCTTCCTCAAGGCCTACCGTGCATTGGGACGCTTCCGTGGCGATAGCGCGTTTTATACCTGGCTGTATCGGATCGCCGTGAATACTGCGAAGAATTATCTGGCTGCCCAGCGCAGACGTCCGATGGACGTTGAGCTGGATTTGCAGGATCCGGAGCAGTTCGATCTTCATGCGAAGCTCAGGGAAACGGACACGCCCGAGGGTGTGACGATGAGCCGCGAGCTGCATGAGACGGTTGCACGGGCGATAGAGGCATTGCCTGATGATTTACGAACAGCGATTGTGCTTCGCGAGCTCGATGGCATGAGTTACGAGGAAATCGCACAAACAATGGACTGTCCTGTCGGCACGGTTCGTTCGCGCATTTTTCGTGCGCGGGACGCAATCGGCAAAAAGATCGGGACTTTGATTGACTAAACTGGTATCAGGGAGCTGATGCCGCAGTGGTGAAATATGAATGACGCACTAAAAATACAGATATCCGCCTTTGTTGACGGAGAACTGCCGGAGAATGAAAGTGAGCTGCTGCTGCGACGGCTCAGCCAGGACAATGCACTGCGCCAGCAAGTCGCACAGTATCTGGCGATTGGCCGTTTGATTCGCCGGGAACCCGAGGTCACCGGCATGAACGAATTGCGCGACCGGATTGCGGCGGCGCTGGGCGAGGAGCCAGTGCAACACACGGCAGAAGCGCAAAGCCCGGCGTCGAGATTCACGCGACCGGCGGTCGGTGCAGCCATTGCCGCGTCAGTTGCCATGGTGGCTTTGTTGACACTCCAGCAGGTGTACGCGCCCGATGCCAATATCCCGGCCACTGGCGAACCGGTTGCTCTTACCGTGCCCGACAGCCGGGATGTGGTCGATCAGACCGGTGACGAGCTGCTGGAACAGTACTACCTGCACCACGATCCCCGGCTGGTGACCTGGCAATTGCAGGACGGCGTACTCGTGGAAATCGAAGCAGTCGATGAGCCGGCCAATATGGACGAGTCCGACGAAGCAGAAGCAATTCAGGAGTAGTCGTCGGGACAAGAATCAGATGAATAAGACAAACATATCATCTGCGACTCTTTATCTGCTTGCGTCGGGGTTGCTGTTCTGCAGTCAGTCGGCAACGGCGGCCGAGGCGCCGACGGATTGGCTCGACCGCATGTCTTTCGCCGTTCAGAAAGCAAGTTATGCCGGTACGGTCATTCGTACCAAAGGTGGCGATGCCGAGGCGCTGAAGGTCGTACGCCGCATCGATGACGGCGTTATCAGCGAGAAAGTAACGATCCAGGAAGGCAATGGACTGGAAATCATTCGAACTGGCGACGAGGTGCATTGCATATTGCCGGACAAGAAGTCGGTGCTGGTCGAGCCCTGGAATAATCAAAGTATCCTGTTTTCGACATTACCTGACAGACACGCCCAGTTTGGACACGAATACGATTTGTCGCTCGTCCGCGAGGAACGGGTCGCTGGACGCATGGCCGTATTGCTGGCCATCCGGCCGCATGACGAATTTCGTTTTGGTCACCGCATATGGCTGGATCGCAAAACCGGTTTTCCGTTGAGGACTGAGCTTGTCGGCAGCGACGGTAGCCTGCTTGAGCAGGTCAAGTTCGCGGATATTAATCTGGAATCCAACATATCGCCCGATGCCCTTTCGCCATCTGTCAGTATCGAAAATTTCACCTTTCATTCAGGAAATGCGAAGCGAGTCGAGGTCGATGTCGAGACTGACTGGGTCTGCAACGATCTTCCGTCGGGGTTCCGCGTAATTTCAACGAAGAACGAGCAATTGCCAGGCGCTGATGTACCGGTGACGCATATTTTGTACAGCGACGGCCTTGCGACGGTGTCCGTATTTATCGCAAAGGTACAAATCAAAAAGACCGCACGACGCTCGAATGTCGGCGGATCAAACGCATACAGCGTGCAACGCAACGAATACCAGATCACAGCCGTCGGAGAAGTGCCCGCGGCCACTGCCAGGAAAATCGCAGTCTCGATGCGAAAGCAGTAACCGTCGCCTGGCGACTGCGCTCCCCTTACTGTTATAAAGAGCCATGGATTCACCCGTTGGCAGGATAGTCTCGATTGCGGACAGTCGCGCGACCGTATCCGTCGAAGCCGCGATTTGTGCGCGTTGCGCAGCCGGAAAAGGATGTGGTGCCGGTCTGCTTTCCGGCGCTAATCAAATGCGATTAGTCGATGTGCAAATCAAGCCGGGTATGCACGTCAAAGCGGGCGACGAAGTTCAGCTGTCGCTGGCGCCATCGCATTTACTGCGCGCCGCGATATTCGCGTACGGATTGCCGCTGGGTGGCATTATTCTTGCGCTCGCCATCGCCTGGACAATGAATGGATCACTGGACGACCGGACCGCAATCATACTCGCGATTGCCGGACTGGTCGGCGGTGTGCTGACGGGGCGGCATCTCCTGAACAGGGATGGCTGCCTGAAAAATCTCGTACCGACGATTTCCGGGCGGCGGTTCTAATCAAAATGCCTAGCGTGCAGGTTTACAGCCGGCCCGGCTGCCATTTGTGCGAACAACTCATCGAGGAAATCACGCCCCTCCTGAGAGGGCGGGCCGTGCTGGAGGTGCTGAACATCGACGAAAGGCCGGAGCTGCAGGACGAGTACGGCACGCGTATCCCGGTTGTCGAAATGGATGGGTGTTTCATTTGTCAGTACGAGCTCGACAGAGCTGCGCTGCACAGGATTTTGAGCGGCGCCGATTCCGGCGGGTAGAGCGTATATACTTCGCCGCTTGCAAGTGCTGACCCAACCAATGAATCACATACGCAATTTCTCAATCATCGCCCATATCGATCACGGTAAATCGACGCTGGCAGACCGTTTCATTCAGCATTGCGGTGGACTGCAGGCGCGTGAAATGTCCGAGCAGGTGCTGGATTCGATGGACCTGGAGCGGGAAAGGGGCATCACGATCAAGGCCCAGAGTGTGTCGTTGAACTACTCGGCGTCCGATCGCCAGATCTATCAATTGAATTTCATCGACACACCTGGCCATGTCGATTTCTCCTACGAAGTCTCCCGTTCACTGGCGGCTTGCGAGGGCGCCTTGCTGGTCGTCGACGCGGCACAAGGCGTCGAGGCGCAGAGTGTCGCCAACTGCGTCACGGCCATCGATCAGGGCCTGGAAGTGCTGCCGGTACTGAACAAGATCGACCTCCCGGCGGCCGAACCCGACAAAGTGATAAAGGAGATCGAAGACATTATAGGCATCGATGCGCAGAACGCGATCCGTGTCAGTGCCAAGACCGGCGAAGGCGTGCCGGAATTGCTCGAGTACATCGTCGAAAAAATCCCGCCGCCGGTCGGAGTTGCGGACGGACCGCTGCAGGCATTGATCATCGATTCCTGGTTCGATAATTATGTCGGCGTGGTTTCGCTGGTTCGGGTTGTCAACGGCAGCCTGCCGAAGCGCAGCAAAATTACGGTCATGTCAACGGATCGTTCCTATGTTGCAGATCGCGTTGGCAGCTTTACACCGAAAATGGAAGACCGTCCGCTACTCAAGACCGGAGAAGTCGGTTTCGTCATTGCAGGCATCAAGGATATTTATGGCGCACCCGTCGGCGATACGCTGACATTGACAAAGCAGCCCTGCGCAGAGCCTTTGCCCGGCTTCCGACAAATTCAACCGCGGGTTTTCGCCGGACTGTTTCCCATCATGTCGGATGATTACGAAAACTTTCGGGAGGCGCTGCAAAAGCTTCGGCTAAATGACGCTGCATTGCATTTTGAGCCGGAAACTTCAGCGGCACTGGGCTTCGGATTCCGTTGCGGTTTCTTAGGCATGCTGCACATGGAAATTGTTCAGGAGCGCCTGGAGCGTGAATACGATCTCGAGCTGATTACCACAGCGCCGACCGTGATCTTCGAGGTCGTGCAGGCCGATGGCGCGATTTTGCATGTGGATAATCCGTCGAAGCTGCCGCCGGTGAATGAAATCACAGAGCTTCGCGAGCCGCTTATCATCGCGAATATCCTCGTGCCCGACGAACATGTTGGTTCGGTCATCAAATTATGCATCGAGAAACGTGGTGCGCAGAAACATATTCGATATCTTGGAAGCCAGGTTTCACTGGAATATGAAATGCCGCTGGCGGAGGTCGTCATGGACTTCTTCGATCGCCTGAAGTCAGTTAGCCGCGGATACGCTTCATTCGACTATCATTTCGAGCGCTTTCAAGCTGCATCGCTCGTCAGATTGGATATTCTGATCAATCAGGAACGGGTTGACGCATTATCAATTATTGTGCACCGTGAGAAGGCGCAGCTCAGGGGTCGCGAGCTTGTTGAAAAAATGCGCGAGCTCATTCCCCGGCAGATGTTCGATATCGCGATTCAGGCGGCTATCGGCCGTCAAATTATTGCACGGAGCACCGTAAAAGCCCTGCGTAAAAATGTCACAGCGAAATGCTATGGCGGTGACGTATCCAGAAAGCGAAAACTTTTGGAGAAACAAAAAGCAGGAAAAAAGCGTATGAAGCAAATTGGATCAGTTGAAATTCCGCAAGAGGCATTTCTTGCGGTCCTACGAGTCGAAAAGTGAGAGAGGATATTGAGCATTAACCTTGCATTAATACTGTCGCTGCTAACTGCATTTACAGGCGCAGTCGTCGCATTCGATAAATTCTATTTGCGGAAACGGGCCTCGGATTTCGATGCGGAGATAAATCCCGTTCTGAACACCACTATTGAATACTCGCGTTCATTTTTTCCGGTGCTTTTGTTCGTGCTGCTTATCAGGTCATTCATCTTTGAACCGTTTCGTATTCCGTCCGGTTCGATGATGCCGACGCTCTTGCAGGGTGACTATATTTTCGTCAAGAAGTATTCCTACGGTCTTCGACTTCCGGTTATCGAAAAGAAGATTATCGAGACCGGTGCACCGGAGCGGGGAGATGTGGTCGTTTTCCGCCTGCCCTCGGAGCCGAGCGTCAATTACATCAAGCGTGTCGTCGGGCTTCCGGGTGACGAACTGATTTACGACAAACACCGCCTGAGCGTCAATGGCGAGCTCGTCGCGGTCGCGCCTGACGCGGATAATCCTGTTACAGATTCCGCCCCACGGTTTATCGAAGAGCTTGGCGATCGAAAGCACGCGATCCTGGTCACCAACCCGTCCAATTCAATGCGGGACGGCCGCTATACGGTGCCGGATGGCCACTATTTCATGATGGGCGATAATCGGGACAACAGCCGGGACAGTCGATTCATCGGGGCCATCCCGGAGACGCACCTGGTTGGCGAGGCCGTTCGAATCTGGATGCATATGGACGGTCTGGAGTGGCCAGAGTGGGCCAGGATAGGCACGAAGATAGAATAATGAGGTGTCAGTCACTGATTTCACGGTTAAAATTGCGCTAGCCTAGGGCTGGCAAAGTGGAGTAAGTGTATGTTTAACACGGATTTTCGCGGTCAAGACCGCCTCATTGGGCGCCCGACGCTGCTGCGACGAAATCCCTCGCGACAGGAGGGAATGACGGCACTCGGTTTCCTGATTTTGGCTGTCTTCGTGGGATTGTTCGCGTTCGCCGCACTGCGCCTGACGCCGGTCTATCTCAATTACATGAAGGTCGCAGGCGTCCTCGAAGGCGTGTACAAGGAATTTGACAGTCAGGGCCCGACGCGTAGCGCGGTTGTGACGTCGATCAGGCGGCGATTCGATGTCGAGAGCGTCAGTATCATTACGGCGAGGGATATTAAAGTACTCAATGATGGTGGTGGATTCAAAATCGAGGCGGTTTACGATCACTCCACCCCGTTTATCGGTAATGTTTCCTTTACCGTGCATTTCGACAAGAGAGTACTGGTACGCCGCTGAACAAAAAGCGTTGCATCTATTTCCGGCATTCGGACGCCGGACACAAAGCCGGCCACAGAGTCGGCACCACGAGCCAAAGAAATGAGCGAGCCCCTTGGATAAGACAGCGACCTGGCTGAAAGAGTCGCTGGATTACGAATTTCAGAATATCCAGCTCCTGGAACAAGCGCTGACACATCGCAGTGCTCACGGCATCAACAACGAACGTCTCGAGTATCTCGGTGACGCCGTGCTCGATTTCGTCATTTCCGAGACCGTTTATCGGCAGCGCCCGGATGCGAGCGAAGGCGTACTCAGCCGACTTCGTTCCTCGCTCGTAAAGGACGCGACCCTTGCCGATCTGGCGACCGATCTCGGCATTGGAGATCACCTGATTCTCGGATCCGGCGAGAAGAAAAGTGGCGGCCACAGGCGCTCATCTATACTCGCAGACGCACTGGAAGCGATCTTCGGTGCCGTATATCTGGATTCAGGATTTACTGAGGCAAAGCGGATTATCCACAACGCATTTGCGAGCAAACTGGTCGAGATTCCCGATTCGGCCGAGCAGCGTGATCCCAAGACGCGACTCCAGGAGCTTGTGCAGGCGAGAAAGATCGCCCTGCCGGAATACCGGGTGGAAAAAGTGGACGGAAAGGCCCACAAACAAACGTTCAGAGTCCGCTGCACCATAGAAGAACTGGATGCGACGACCACCGGGCAGGGCACAACGCGGCGGGATGCCGAGCAGGAGTCGGCAGAACAGATGTTGTCGATTATCGACGGGGCCGGGTAAAGCGTGGCGGCGGACATCACCCGTTGCGGATTCGTCGCCGTCGTAGGGCGTCCGAATGTCGGTAAATCGACATTGATCAACGCAATAATCGGCAGCAAAGTCAGCATCGTCACACCCAAACCTCAGACCACGCGACACCGGATCCTCGGCGTTCACGTCATCGATGACTGCCAGATCGTTTTTGTCGATACGCCGGGACTGCATCGCCGAGCCGCCAAGACGATGAACCGGATGATGAACCGTACGGCTGCGAGCGCGCTGGCCGACGCCGATGTCATTCTGTTTGTCAGTGAGGCGAATCGCTGGACGGTGGAGGACCAGGACGTACTCGGCAGGCTGAAAGACTCGCAGACGCCGGTGATCGCTTTACTCAACAAGATCGACAAGGTGCATCCGAAGGGGGAACTGTTGTCGGTTCTGGCAGAGATGTCCGGGCGCCATGCATTCGTGGAAGTCATACCGATCTCGGCCAAACTGAACGATAATCTCGACAAACTGGTCAGGCTCATTCCGGCTTACCTGCCGGAGTCGCCGGCCTTGTTTCCGGATGAAATGATTACGGATCGCAGCGAGTCGTTTCAGATTGCTGAGCTCATTCGCGAGAAACTGACGCTGTTGCTGCGACAGGAAGTACCGTATGGTCTCACCGTTCAAATCGAACAGCTTGACAAGGAGGCAGAGGGCGTCAGCATCGATGCGGTGATCTGGGTCGAACGCGACAGCCAGAAAGGCATCGTGGTCGGCAAGGGTGGCAAGGTCCTCAAAAAAGTCGGGCGCCAGGCCAGGCTCGAACTCAAGGGGCGTCTGGGCGTGCCGGTACATCTGGCGCTATGGGTGAAGGTCAAGGACAACTGGGCAGACAGCGAAAAAGATCTCCTGCACCTCGGCTACGAGTAATCATATGACAGGGCCCGCCAGCAAACGCATTCATGGCGAAGCAGCTTTTTTGCTGCATCACAGGCCGTACCAGGACAGCAGCCGGATCCTGGACATTATCAGTGCCAATCACGGTCGCCTGGCGCTGGTCGCCCGCGGCAGCCGCTCGGCAAAGTCCCGCTTGCGTGGTGTTCTAAGGCCGTTCATGCCGCTGAGGCTTTCCTGGGTGATCCGCTCCGACCTCGGAACCCTGACTGGCGCAGAGATGGACGGGGCACCGATATCATTACAGGGCGATGCCCTCATGTCGGGATACTACGCCAATGAACTACTGCTAAAGCTCTTGCACCGGCACGATTCGCAACCCGAAATATTTACGGCCTACACGGGCACGATCAAAAACCTGGCGGTCTCGGCCGACGTGGCCATGCCGCTCAGGCATTTCGAAATGGAGCTGCTTCGCCTGCTCGGCTACGCGTTGAATCTCGACCGCGACACGGAAACGCAGGAACCGCTTCGAGCCGAGTCGATGTATGAGTACCGGGTCGAACAGGGCCCGGTACCGGTTGGCGAACGGGCAGGGGCGATGGTGTTCTCGGGCCAGGAACTCAAGGCCGTCGGCAAGGAGGATTTCGAGCGTCCCGAGATCCTGAATTGTGCTGGCCGACTTCTGCGCGAAGTCATATCCTTCCACCTGGGCGGAAAAGAACTAAAGAGTCGCAAGGTGCTCCTGGAATTGCGCCGCGCGGCCGATTCGCAAACGCCTTAGAATTGTCGGACAAAATCAGCAGGAATAAGATGTGACTGAGTCAAACCCATTGCACCTGGGCGTCAATATCGACCATGTTGCGACGCTGCGGCAGGCCCGTGGCACCGATTACCCGGACCCGGTTAAGGCTGCGCTGATCGCCGAGAAGTCGGGCGCTGACAGCATTACGCTGCATCTGCGGGAAGACCGGCGCCACATTCAGGATCGGGACGTCTATGCACTGAAAGAGGAGATGGAGACGCACATGAATCTCGAGATGGCGGTGACCGACGAAATGTTGACGATCGCATCAGACATCGCTCCGAGTGACTGTTGTCTGGTCCCCGAAAAGAGAGAGGAACTGACAACCGAAGGCGGCCTCGATGTCGCCGGACAGCTCGCTAAAGTTACCGATGCCTGTAGCCGACTTGCCGAAAAAGGCATTCGCGTATCGCTGTTTATCGACCCGGATGAGATACAGCTGGATGCGGCCGTACGTGCCGGCGCGCCTGTCGTAGAGCTTCATACCGGCACCTACGCCGACGCCGAAGGGAAGGAACAACAGAACGAACTGGAGCGAGTCGTATCGGCCGCCTATTACGGGCAAAAAGTTGGTTTGGTCGTCAATGCCGGACATGGTCTCCACTATGAGAACGTTGCGCCAATCGCAAGCGTTCCCGAAATCGTCGAACTCAATATCGGCCATTCGATCATCGCGCATTCGGTATTCTTCGGGATTAGCCAGGCCGTCGGAGAAATGAAGCGATTGATGAACAAGGCGAGAGCTTTGTGATTTACGGTGTCGGTACCGACATCGTCGAGCTGTCCCGCATCCAGGCTACTTACGATCGATTTGGCGATCATTTCGTCGACCGCTTGTTGATGGACGAGGAACGCGAGCTGTTCGAGGGCATCAAATGGTCCGTGCGATTTCTCGCCATGCGTTTTGCGGCCAAAGAGGCGACGGTCAAGGCGATGGGAACCGGTTTTCGACATGGAATGTGGATTCGTGACGTCGGTGTCGTCAATAACGACTGGGGCAGACCCCTGGTCATTTACTCGCAAAGAGGCCAGGGCGTCTGCGACAGTCTCGGTATCGGCGCAAGTCACGTCAGCCTCACCGACGATGCCGGACTGATCGTTGCTTTCGCCGTCGTGGAAAAGAACGAGAACCTATCTCAAAATTCCCCATGAGCCGCGTTTCTGACACACAGGCCCGGATTCGCGACGCGAGCCGCGTCGAATGGCGGCGACTCATTCGCAAGGCGAGCAACAAGGAAGCCGGGCCTGTGTGTCGAAACCCGGACGGGAAGCGCCTTTGCGGGCAGTCTGCTGCGTTGCTCGTCTCTTATGTGGAACGACCACACCGCGCTCCTCGCGCCTGGCATCCCACGCCGCAAAGGCTGCTTCGCGGCCATGCGGAAAATTGAGATAGGTTCCACATGCATTGCTTTGCTTTCGACATAGAAACCATCCCTGACGTCGAGTTCGGCCGGCGCATGTGGGACCTGGCGGGCCTGTCCGACGAGGACGTGGCGACGGCCATGACTTTCAAGCAACAACAAAAGACGGGCACTGACTTCCTGCCATTGCATCAACACAGAATCGTTGCGATATCCGTGGCGCTGAGGACCGGCGGCAGCTTCAGGATCTGGAGCCTCGGCGACAGGGACTCGGATGAAGCAGAGCTTGTGAAAAGGTTTTTCGATGGCATCGACCGATACTCGCCCGATCTCGTGTCCTGGAATGGCTCGGGCTTCGATCTGCCTGTGCTGCACTATCGGGCGCTCCGCAACAATATTCAGGCGCCTCGCTACTGGGAGATCGGCGACGGCGACCGGGAGTTTCGTTACAACAACTACCTCAATCGATTTCACTGGCGGCATGTCGACCTGATGGAGGTCCTGTCCGCCTATCAGGGCCGTGGCCGGGCGAGCCTCGATCAGGCCGCCGTACTGCTCGGTTTCCCTGGCAAACTGGGCATGAGCGGGGACAAGGTCTGGCCGACCTGGCTAGCCGGTGGCATCGATGACATTCGCAATTACTGTGAAACGGATGTCCTCAACACCTATTTGATTTACCTCCGTTTCGAGTTCATGCGAGGCAACCTTGACGCCAAAGACATCGACAGGGAGTTCGAGCTCGTCCGATCTACTCTCCAATCCATGAATCAGCCCCACCTGAACGATTTTGCCGCCGCCTGGTCGGCCGACTGATGCGCGAACCGGAAACGGCCAGCATCGAATCGGTGACGCACGACGGCAAGGGCATTGCCGCGATCTCGGGGAAGAAAGTATTCGTTGCCGGTGCACTGGTGGGCGAGGAGGTGCGTTTTCGCCGCCGCAAGAAACGACGCAACTTCGATGAGGCGGAATTACTGGAGATATTATTGGCCTCGCCAATGCGCATCGAGCCTCGCTGTGCCGTATTTGGTGTCTGCGGCGGATGCTCGCTTCAGCATATAGACGACGCCGCACAGCGTGACATCAAGCATCAGGCGCTGATTGACGCCCTGGAGCGTATCGGCAAGGTCACGCCTGAGCGATGGCTAGCGCCGCTTTATGACTCGCCCTGGAACTATCGTCGCCGAGGCCGCCTGGCGGTCAAGTACGTAGCGGGAAAAGGCCGGGTGCTGGTCGGGTTCCGTGAGCGTCACGCGCCATTCCTTACGGATATGCACCGATGCGAGGTGCTCGCAAAACCGATCGACGGGCTTATCGATCCTCTGAGCGAGATGATCGGATCTTTGAGTATTCGTGCACGCCTGCCACAGATCGAGGTCGCAGTCGCTGACAATGCGATTTCGCTGGTGTTCCGGGTGCTTGATCCGCCGAGCGATTCGGATCTGGAGCACTTCAGGACCTTCGGTGTGGAGCACGAGCTGCGGATCTATCTGCAGACTGGCGGCCCGGATTCGGTGACACTTTTGCAGCCGGAGGGCCCCTTGCCACCCCTCAGCTACGATCTGCCGGACTTCGACGTCGTCATTGAATTCGAAGCGACCGACTTCGTCCAGGTGAACGGAGCCGTGAACCGCCGTATGGTCGCCCTGGCACTTGAATTGCTGCAGCCGGATGCGGACGAGCGCATTCTCGATCTGTACTGCGGCATCGGCAACTTTTCGCTGCCACTCGCGCGCAATTGTGCCCAGGTATTGGGTGTCGAGGGGGAACAAAGCCTGGTTGATCGGGCAAGCGCTAATGCGCGGAACAACGGCATCAGCAATTGCGGGTTCCTGCGTGCCGACTTGAGCGGCATCGACGGCACGGAGTCCTGGCTCGCCGATGACTGGTCCGGACTGCTGCTGGATCCCGCGAGGAGCGGAGCGCCGGAGGTCATCCGTCACATCGGCCGCATCGATCCGGCCCGAATCGTTTATGTGTCCTGCCACCCCGGAACCCTTGCCAGGGACCTGAATGCCCTGGTATGGGAACACGGCTACCGGCTGGAAGCTGCGGGAATCATCGATATGTTCCCGCATACCGGGCACGTCGAGTCGATCACACTTCTCAATAAAAAATAATAAAATTAAATACTTATAGAACTATTCTAGAAATAAACTACAGTATTGTCGTGCGGGTTTGGACCTCGCGGGACTCGCCATCTAGGCTTTGAGATTATGGCTCTCGGACCCGTCATGCTGGATATCGAAGGTCTCGCCGTTAGCCCGGCGGACCGCAGCCTGTTGCGCGAGCCGGCTGTCGGCGGCGTCATTCTTTTCAGTCGAAATTACGAAAGCGTCAGCCAGCTACACGATCTCGTCGCCGAGATTCGGGCACTTCGCAGCCCGCCGTTGCTGATCGCGGTGGATCACGAGGGCGGCAGGGTACAGCGATTTCGCGAGGGCTTTTCCGCCATTCCACCGATGCGCAGGATCGGTCATGAATATGACAGCGATCTCGGCGAGGCATTACTCCTGGCACGGACAGCCGGTTGGCTGAGTGGCTCGGAACTCCGGGCGATGGGTATCGATCTGAGTTTTGCGCCCTGTGCGGATCTGGACTGGGGCGTCAGCGAGGTCATCGGTGATCGAGCATTCCACAAGGACCCCGAAGCCGTTGGCGATCTCGCCGGTGCGTTCTCGAGGGGACTTAGAAGCGCGGGCATGGCCGCGATTGCCAAGCATTTTCCCGGACACGGTGCCGTCGTCGCCGATTCACACGAAAAACTCCCCAATGACCGGCGCAAGTATGCTGATGTCCTGGACGATATGCAGCCCTACGACAAGCTGATCGGCAACGGGGTGGTCGCCGGCGTCATGATGTCGCATGTCGTGTATTCCGACATTGATCCACTGCCGGCCGGCTTTTCGAAGTACTGGATTCAGACGGAACTTCGCTCGCGACTGGGCTTCGATGGCGCCGTCTTTTGTGACGATCTGAGCATGAAAGCGACCGAGAGCTACGGTTCGATGCCAAAGCGCGCCAGGCTGGCACTTGAGGCGGGTTGCGACATGGTCCTGATCTGCAATGACCGGCCGGCGGCCCAGTCCGCTGTGACATCCCTCAACGAGTACTCGAATCCCCTGTCTCTCGTACGTCTCGTCAGGCTGCACGGGACCGGGCAGACTCTCAGGGAGTCGCTCTTGGCGAGCGAGGAGTGGCTTACGGCGGCAAAGCGCTTCAATGAGTGGGGGGGTCGGCCACCGCTGGAGCTGAATGCGTGATTGGATCACGGTATTTGCACCGAAGCATCCGCTAGGATGCAGGCGATGAAAGCGCTGCAAGGCAAAATTCTGGAGCAACTGATCGCGGGATCGGCAGAGCCGATCATCGTCGCCCGTATCGATCGACCGGATTGGCCTGTTGTCTTGTGTAACCCCTCATTTGAGGCGATTGCCGGCGAGGAAGCGGTCAATGGTCAGCCCTTTGCCGACGTTGTCGAGCAGCTGGTCGGTCGAGAGCTGGCGCTGGAGGTGAGCGAGACGGTTCGATCCGAGCTCGAGATCTCTATTCCGGTCGAGCTGGGCAATCGCGAGTATTTGCTTGTCCTGAAGCCTTTGTCACAGGGTGGCCAGGCGCACGTCAAGTTCTATGCCGCCTACTGGCGTGGTGCCGGGGGCTCGACAGGCAGGGTTGCCGACGGGGAAATGCATCAGGCACTGCTGAAAGCAAAACGCCGTATCAGGGATCTTTCGAGAGACGATCCGGTTACAGGCCTCCTGAATGCGGCCGCTTTTCGCGATGTCCTGGCGCACGACTGGTCAGTCGCCGCAAGGGAGAAATCCACGCTGGCGCTGGTCTCTTTCTCCCTCGACGATTTTGACGCTTACCTCGAAGTTTTCGGCAAGCACGCCACGGACTCCTGTATGCGGAGGGTCGCGCAGGCGATACGCCGTTGCCTGAGGCGCGCCAGTGACGTTGCCGCAAGACTGGATGACAAGATGCTCGTCGTCCTGTCGCACGTCTCGGACGAGAGCGGTGTCGGGGACTTTGCCGCGAGAATAGCGGCAGCGGTGCGGGAACTGGGATTACATCATCCACGCTCCAGCGTGTCGAAATTCGTCACAGTCAGTTACAAAACCTGCGTCACGCAGGCGGGTCAGGATGCCGGCAACGCCGAGGATTTTCTGCGCAAGATTTTGACCGGCTGAGGATTTAGCTGGCCGGCAGCAGGTCAGCAGTGTCGTCGATGATTTCCTCTTCCTCTTCCTCGAAGCGAGTGATTTTCGCAACGACGCCGAATTTCGGGTGGTCGAAATATCGAATGTCACCATTCTTCATGATGCGGTCTTCGAATATCCGGTAGCGAATCGGTGCTTGCACCGGATCACCGTATTCGTTGATGAATCCGTACTGTTGCTGGGCCCGCGCATCGCCGAAGGTCAACACGCCAGGTGCTGTCTCTTCTTCTGCTTCGGCGGTTCGTGAACGATCCTCGTCCATCGTCAGATCGACGACGAGGTGCAGATAGCGGCCGAGATAGAGTTTCAGCTCCCCGGCCAGCCAGGGTGGAGACTCTGCCAATGTTTGAATCGGAATTGATGCCGTCACGTCTCTTGGGTAGGTCGGTTGTGTCCATCCGGCCCGAACGATAGGTTCGTAAGCTTCGAGCTCGACCAGCTTGTCGTAAATCCCGTTCATCGTGAAGTCGTCTTTCGTGAACAAGGCGAGTTCGAGGTCCATGTATCGGCGGCCGATCGCAGGCACCTCGACTTCTGTAAGCCGTTCTCCAAACTCGTCGAAAAACAGGTCATTCACCGCCGTGGTTTCTACGGCCGGCTCGTCCGGCAACCAGATCTCGTTGCCGGAGGAGACAGTAGCGGCATAGGCAAAGACGATCAGTTCGACCGTGTAGCGACGGATCGGTTCTACGACCTCTTCGGCGTCTTCGTCCAGCAATGGATCTTCATCTACCTGGGCCACCGCCGCTGTAGTCAGGCCTGCGAGTAATGCTGTTATTACAAGAAATGTGTTACGCATAATTGTCCTCTAGCCGGCCATCGCCCGATGCGCATCGTTATCGGGTTTCGCGACCAGCAGTGTAAGCAGTTCCTCGACGAATTTGAATCTTTGCGCCACATCGCTCAAATCCAGCCGGAATTGTAAGCGGTGGGCACTTTGCAGCTGATAGGTCTGGCCGTCCTCCTGTACCAGTTGTACGAGCGACACGGGATCGACCTGGGCTTGGCCACCGAACTGGATGTAACCGCCAGACTCTGCAGCATCGATCTTTTCGATGCCCAGTGCGATGGCGTCCTGCTTGATTGCTGCGATTCGCATGAGGTTCTTGGCAGGCTCCGGTAACAAACCGAATCGATCAATCAGTTCGACCTGCAAATCCCTCAGTTGCTCCCCGGTTTTTGCGCTGGCAATGCGCTTGTAAAGGATCAGCCGCAGGTGAACGTCGGGCACAAAGTCCTCGGGTAACAACGCGGCAATATGAAGATTGATTTCGACGCCGGCATTCAACGGTCCGTCGAGGTCCGGTTCCCTGCCTGCCTGCAATGACTCGACGGCGCGCGCAAGCAACTCCGTATAGAGGGAAAATCCGATTTCCTGAATTTGACCGCTTTGAGTGTCGCCCAGAAGTTCACCCGCGCCGCGGATCTCGAGATCGTGGGTCGCCAGCACGAAGCCCGAACCCAGATCATCGAGTGAGTCGATTGCCTCGAGTCGCTTGATCGCGTCAGCTGTCATCGCCGCCCTGGGGGGCGCGACCAGATAAGCGTAAGCGCGATGGTGTGACCGTCCGACGCGGCCGCGTAACTGGTGCAGTTGTGCGAGACCAAAACGATCGGCGCGGTTAATGACGATCGTATTGGCTGTCGGCACGTCGATGCCGCTTTCTACGATCGTTGTACACAGGAGCACATTGAAACGGCGATGGTAAAAGTCGAGCATGACCTGTTCGAGTTGCCGTTCCGGCATTTGCCCGTGACCTGTTCTGATACTGGCCTCGGGCACCAGTTTCGCGAGCCTTTCCTCTACCGCGGCAATATCCTCGACGCGGTTGTGAATAAAATAGACCTGACCACCGCGTTTGATTTCACGCAAGAGCGCCTCGCGAATCACAACATCATTCCATTCGCCGACAAAAGTTTTTACAGCGAGCCTCTCCGCTGGCGGCGTGGTGATGAGTGACATGTCGCGAATACCACCCAAGGCCATGTTCAGGGTGCGGGGGATGGGGGTTGCGGTAAGCGTCAGCACGTCGACTTCACTGCGCAGGGACTTGATGGCCTCCTTGTGACGCACGCCAAAACGGTGTTCTTCATCGACAATGACGAGGCCGACGTTCACCAGGTCTTTGGTGTGCTGCAGGAGACGATGGGTGCCGATCACAATATCGACAGTGCCATTTTGCATACCTTTGACGACGTCCTTCGCATCTTTGCCGGAGCGAAAACGGGACAGGATTTCCACCCGTACCGGCCAGTCGGCGAATCGGTCCTGGAAGGTCTGGCCATGTTGCTGGGCAAGAAGCGTCGTCGGCACGAGGATCGCGACCTGCTTGCCGCCATTGACGGCAGCAAAGGATGCCCGAAGCGCGACCTCTGTCTTGCCGAAGCCGACGTCCCCACAAACAACGCGGTCCATCGGCTTGTCGGTTGCCAGGTCGTTCAGCACCTCGTCTATCGTGCGAGCCTGGTCTTCTGTGGGCTCGAACAGGAATCCGTCCTCAAAGGCCCGGTAGTCGGCCTCGGGCCAGTGAAAGGCGTGGCCCGGCCGCGCGGCCCGCCTTGCATAGATGTCGAGTAACTCCGCCGCGACGTCACGAATCTTCCTGATCGCCCGCTGTCGGGCCTTGGCCCACTGATCGCTGCCGAGACGGTGCAGCGGTGCATTTTCCGGCGACGCGCCCGTGTAACGGGAAATAAGGTCCAATGAGTGCACCGGTACATAGAGCTTGTCCTCGCCGGCATACTCGAGGCTCAGGAATTCGCCGACTACGCCGCCGGTCTCCAGTGTCGTCAGCCCCAGGTAGCGTCCGACGCCATATTCCGCATGGACGACCGGCGATCCTTCCTGAAGATCGTTCAGTTGCCTGATGATGGTTTCAGGATCACGCTCGGCCCGACGCCGGCGATTTCGCTGGCGCGGCTTTTCGCCGAACAGCTGATGCTCGCTGACGATCGCGATCTGCGCGTCCGGCAGGAGCACGCCCGTCTCCACCGGCGAAACGGTAACGCCGATTTTCTGATCGCCGTGGAGAAACGCCTGCCACCCCTCGACCCGGAAAATATCGAGTCCGCGCGCGCTCAACATCTCGTAAATGCTCTCGCGCCGTCCCGGCGAGTCGGCAGTAAACAGAACGCGACCATCAAAAGATTGCAGAAAATCGACAACGGTACGCGCAGCGTCTTCATACCTTGCTTCGATTCGAAGTGCAGGCAGCAATCTGGCCGGCATGTTGTGATCGCTGCCGGATTCCCGCAGAGACTGGGACGAATACCGGATGAGACCAAAGGAATCGAACTGCTTGTTCAGTCCATCAGGATTCGAGAAGCTTTCTTCGGGCCGCGGCACCGGGCGCTCCGGATCCAGGCGGCAAAGCTCATATCGATCATGAATTTCCTGCCAGGCTGTATCGAGGATTTGTTCATGGTCGGCAGGGACGAAAAGAATGGCATCGTCGGGCAGGTAATCGAGCAAGGTCGAGGTCGATTCGAAAAACATCGGCAAGTAGTACTCGATGCCGCCATGTGCGATGCCAGCCGATACCTCACGGTACACACGCGAACGCGAGGGCTGGCCTTCGAATCTTTCCCGGTATCGTTCGCGAAAGACTTTGATGCTGCTGGAGTCGAGGGGAATTTCCCTTGCAGGCAGGATCTGAACGTCGTCGATGGTCTCTCCCGACAACTGGCTGTCCGGATCGAAGAACCTCAGGGACTCGATTTCGTCGTCGAAAAAGTCAATGCGTAACGGTGCCGTTGACCCCATTGGGAAGATGTCCAGCAGCGAGCCCCGAATCGCGAATTCGCCGTGCTCGCTGACCTCCGGTACGCGCAAGTAACCCGAGGAAACCAGGCTGTCGACAAATTCCCGGCGCTCGAGGACCTGGCCCTTGATCAGTGTGAGAGATCGTGCCGCGACGTAATTCGTCGGCGGCAATCTCTGCAGCAGGCTCGGCAGCGATGCGACTACGACACCGTTAGTCTGGTCGGGCAATTCCGACAAGACCTTGAGGCGTTGGGAGATGATGTCCTGGTGGGGCGAAAAACTGTCATACGGTAGCGTCTCCCACTCAACGAAGTGCGATACGGGCAGCTTGTCGTCGGCAAAAAAGCGAATCTCCGCCTCGAGCTGATCGGCATGACGGGGATCGGTGGCCAGGACCAGTACAGTCCTTGCAGAGTTTTCGGCGAGTTCGAGCGCGGCCAGCGCCCCACCGGCACCGATCAACCGGCCCCAGGCGACAGACTCACCCGTATCAGGCGCCTGAATATGAGACGAAAAAATTGAAGATTTATGAGCCACGCGTGAACGGTCGTGAAAACGGCCCGCGATTATCTCACAGACAGCTAGCCCGTTTAAAAAGTGGTTTTTTGCGCTGGTCTAACGCTTCGTTACCGCGTGGATGACCCGGTCGTACTCGAAATAGACCACGAATTCGG
>Ga0255052_10000380_pt1 | contig 36155 bp, 34 predicted proteins | sample JV7_2_21_MG_FD_188632 | JGI IMG/M metagenome (GOLD analysis project Ga0255052, IMG submission 188632) | Seawater microbial communities from Jervis Inlet, British Columbia, Canada - JV7_2_21 | ecosystem: Environmental > Aquatic > Marine > Inlet | place: Canada: British Columbia | collected...
GGCTGGTTGCTGAAAGTTGCTTATACGACATTCCTCCAGTCGAAGCGAAAGTCATCGCGTTACGATGACATATTGGAAAAAATGGGCCATTTGGCCGAGGCGGGCGGCAGCACGCATACAGTGGAGTCAGTCGAACTCAGTGATCTTGATCGGTTTCTGGCAGTATTGACTGAGGAAGAACGAGCAGTAATGATTCTTTCTTATGCTTGCGGGCTGTCGCACAGGGAAATAGGCGATGCTGCGGAATTGCCGATCGGAACTGTAAAATCGATCATTTTTCGCGGCAAGGAAAAAATCAGGGATAGTTTTGAAATCGAAGGTCATCAGCATGGTTGACAGGCTTAAAGACAACGAGGACAAATTGCTTGAGTCTTTGTTCAGGTCGGATCCTGTTTCGGACAATGGCTTTAGCCGCAAAATAATATCCGAGATCAAACGCCGTATCTGGATCCGTCGCCTGACTTTGCCTGCTGCTTTTGTGGTTGGTGCGGCCATCGCCGTAAAACCATTGAGTCAGTTGGCCGTGACGTTCAGCAAGCTTCTGACCTTGATTCCCACCAATGTTGGCAGCCTCTCATTGGGCAATCTTCCCCAAACTTCAACCGTTATTCTCGGTGGCCTGTTGCTTGCCGGCATGATAATGGTCACCAACATGCTCGAAGAATAGGCAGCTACGCTCAGCGACAGAGTTGACCCAACCCGACACTTGCCTGGCGAGCTCCAATTATTCGCTTGTGGTCGTTGTCACGGCCAATCGGGTCATATACATTGAGTCGATGAATCTCCGTGAGCACGTCGAGGAACTGTTGCCGAACTGGGAGCGCTGGTATCCGAGTTTGTTCGACGCTGCCAGCGACTTAGGCTTAATCAAGGCACGGGTGTGCGATCCGAACTCGCTGCTGCTTACAAACCGGCATGCACGCCTACGACAAAGAGCGCAAGATGCTCACAGGGAAAAATGGGGCGGGCAGGTACACGAGTAAGCCCCACTTAACGCAACAAAAAACCCGTCTGAATTACCTAATCGCGTTCCTCCAGGACCAATCAATGCAGTATGACCTTGATGCAATTCGATCACAGTTTCCGGCACTGTCTGTTCGCGACGGCGATACACCCAGAATTTACTTCGACAATCCCGCCGGCACGCAAGTGCCGCGATCAGTCGCAGACAAGATGTCTGGGTGTTTGCTCGAGTCCAACGCGAACGTGGGCGGTTACTTTCGCACCTCTGAGCGAGCTACTGCGATCGTGGATGAGGCTCACGCGGCGATGGCCGACCTGCTCAATGCGCCGTCTGCCGACGAGATAATCTTCGGCCAGAATATGACGACCATTACGCTGCACCTGTCGAGATCGATCGGCCGGCAAATGCAGCCCGGCGATGAAATCATCCTGACGCGCATGGACCACGACGCAAACGTGCAGCCGTGGGTACTGTTGGCACGTGACCTGGGGCTGGAGGTCAAGTGGTTACCGTTCGATCTGGACTCATTCGAGTTCGATCTTTCCCTGCTTGACGATCTTCTGTCTGTCAAAACGAAACTGGTTTGTGTCGGCGGAGCAAGTAACTTGACCGGCACAATCAACGACATCAAGACAATCAGCAGGAAAGCGCGCGACGCAGGTGCATGGACATATGTCGATGCTGTGCAAGCTGTGCCACACGTGTCGACAGATGTGCAGGATCTTGGCTGTGATTTTCTGGTTTGTTCGGCATACAAATTCTTCGGGCCACACCAGGGCATTCTCTGGGGCCGGCGCGAGGCACTGGAAGCTTTGGAAGCCTACAAACTCCGGCCAGCACCGGACGAACTTCCTGGCTCATTCGAGACCGGCACGCTGAGTCATGAAGGGATGGCGGGAACGACAGCGGCCGTCGACTACCTGGCCTGGATCGGAGAGTCGATGGCGGGAGGGCTTCAGGATAAGGACCAGAAATACGAGGGTCGTCGCCGCTCTGTGCACGCCGCAATGGAGTGCCTGTTCGAATACGAAACCGGCCTGGTGATTCACCTGATCGACGGACTGCAGCAACTCCCAGGCGTTCGGGTCCAGGGAATTACGGCAAAAGACGCCATGGCCCGGCGTGTTCCCACCGTATCGTTTACCGTAGACGGCGTCCTGCCGGCAACGATCGCGGAGTCTTTGGCAAAAAAGAACATATTTGTCTGGAGCGGCCATAACTATGCGGTCGAGCCCGCCATGGCCTTGGGAATTTACGATGCCGGCGGGGCGGTCCGCATCGGTCCCGTGCACTACAACACAAAAGACGAACTGGACGCTTCGTTGCGGTCACTGGACGAAATACTCCCCAGAGCGAACGTTGCATAGATATCGAATTGCACAGCAATAACTCGTAATAAGGGCTCTTATTCAATGAGTTACTGCTCATCCAGGCGGCGAGACCCTTACTCAGAACAAATTAAAGTATGCCTTCGTCTGCTTAAGTTCGGCCAATCATCGACTATACTTGGGGTCATCGGCGCCCAATAGGCGTTGTGGCGCCCATTCAGGCGCCTAAAAAAATAACATGAGGGGAAAAAAATGAAGAAGATTCTAATAGTGCTGGCTGCAGGCAGCCTGGTCATTGCGGCCGGTTGCAGCAACGGCGTCGCGCAGGACGAAGAAAAAGCATCTGAACCTGCCGTACCCGTTGAGATATATGCCTGCAATTACAACGAGGGCATGGGGCCGGCCGATCTTGATGCCGTCACAGCCAAATGGAACGCCTGGGCCGATGGGCAGGGGTTAAATGACTACACGGCATGGACATTAACGAAGTTTTATTCTGGTCCTGAACAGGAGTTCGACTATCTCTGGCTCGGCGTGTCGCCAACTGCACAAGCGCTGGGAGTCGCGCAGGATGTTTGGCTTGCAAATGGCGGCGCAGTAGCAGCGGAGTTTGAAAAACTTGGTCCTTGCGATGGCCACTCAAATTTCGCAACGCTGAATTTCAAGCAACCGCCGGATCGTGACCCCCCCCCGGACAATGTAGTTATTTCTTTTTCGGACTGTAATATCGCCGAAGGCAAGAATTTCGGCGATGATGTTGCGCCCGCGATAGCTGCCTGGGCCGAATTCCGAACGGGACAGGGCTCTGAAGCCGGACATTGGGTGTTCTTCCCTGCTTATGGCGGAGGTGGTGAAGAGTTCGATTTCAAATATGTGGCCGGTTACCTTAATCATGAGCAACAGGGCATCGACTACGATAATTGGGACGCTGATAAGAACGAAGAACTATTCGAGGGTGTGCTCGATTGTGATTCCTCGCGTGTATACAACGCGACAAACCGACGCAGAGCGGTGGAGGCGGAAGAATAAGAGCGAAGAGCTTAGATTCGAAAAAGCGGCGGGCTTGGCTCGCCGCTTTTTTTTGCGACTCAATAAAGGCTCTTATTCAATGAGTTACCGCTCATCCAGGCGGCGAGGCCCTTACTCAGAACAAATTAAAGTATGCCTTCGTCTGCTTAAGTTCGGCCAATCATCGACTATACTTGGGGTCATCGGTGCCCAATAGGCGCTGTGGCGCCCATTCAGGCGCCTAAAAAAATAACATGAGGGGAAAAAAATGAAGAAGATTCCAATAGCGCTGGCTGCAGGCAGCCTGGTCATTGCGGCCGGTTGCAGCAACGGCGTCGCGCAGGACGAAGAAAAAGCATCTGAATCTGCCGTACCCGTTGAGTTATATGCCTGTACTTACAACGAGGGTATGGGGCTGGCCGATCTCGATGCCGCCACAGCCAAGTGGAACGCCTGGGCCGATGAGCGTGGAATGAACGACTACACGGCATGGACTTTGACAAAGTTCTATTCTGGTCCTGAACAGGAGTTCGACGTCATCTGGCTCGGCGTCTCGCCGACTGCGAAGGCTTTGGGGGCCGGACAGGATGATTATCTTGCAAACGGCACCGAGATAGAGGCGGGGTTTGCTAAGGTTCTCACCTGCGACGCCCACGTAAATTTCGCAGCGGTGGAATTCAAGGCGCCGCCGGAGCGTGAAAATCCCTCGGACAATATAGTTATTTCTTTCTCGGACTGTAATATCGCCGAAGGCAAGACCTTTGACGATGACGTCGCGCCGGCAATCCGTGCCTGGGCCGAATATCGGACGGAGACCGGATCGGAAGCCGGGCGTTGGGTGTTATTCCCCGCGTATGGCGGCGGCGGCGAGGAGTTCGACTACAAGTCGGTAACCGCTCACGAGAACCACGAGGCAAAGGGTGTCGACTGGGATGCATACAGCGCGGGCGGGTATAAAAAAGCCGGGGAGCTTTTCCGTGGTGTGAGCAATTGTGATTCCTCGCGTGTATACAACGCGACGAATCGGCGCAGGGCGGTGAACACCGAGGAATAGGAGCGAAAAGCTCAAAATTAAAAAAAGCGGCGGGCCTGGCTCGCCGCTTTTTTTGCGGCTCAAAACAAGAAAGGCCGCCAGTGGCGGCCTTCCGTGAGATCGATATCTCGAAAATTGAACCTTAAAAAGAATAATGCTCCATCATCCTCGCCAGACCCAAAGTTTTCGCAAATACCGTAATACACTCACTAGACATTGGATCACCTCCTTTTGGTTACTTGCCCATCGGCAAGTATCTTATCAATCCAACAAAAAGCCAAGATATGCATTTTCTATGCCGGCAGGTACATCCTGTGCGATGTCATCGGCCTGAAGCGCTTGTACAATCGCCGGAACGATTTCTCTTCCTTCAGGAGCTCCGGCACTTCTAATGAAGGTTCCTCTGGAGTTTTACATTCGTGACAACGTTGTCCTGATCAGCCGAGAGCTGCTCGGTAAAGTGCTGTGCACCAAAATGAATGGCCTTGTAACCAAAGCCATCATTACGGAGACGGAAGCCTATGCCGGCATTGACGATAAGGCGAGCCACGCCTATGGAGGTCGAAGAACAAGACGAACAGAACCGATGTATGGGCGGGGAGGTGCGGCATACATCTACCTGTGCTACGGCATCCACCATTTGTTCAACGTTGTCACGAGCATCGCCGGCACGCCTCACGCTGTATTAATAAGAGCCGGGAAGCCGCTTGAAGGTTCTGACGTAATGCAAAAAAGGCGGGGGAAACGGCGAACAGACAAAATGCTTCTTGGAGGCCCGGGCTCACTCGCTAAGGCGCTCGGAATCACTACGAATCTCACCGGGACGAGCCTGCTTGGAAATAGAATCTGGATCGAAGATCAGCGGATCCCCTTAGATGCCGAGGCCGTTATAACTGGGCCGAGGATTGGAGTAAATTACGCTGCCGAGGATGCCGAACGGGCCTACAGATTCAGAGTCGATATTGACGGCCCGTCCCACATAACTCATTAGGGTACAATGCGCCTCCGCAATCGCACGCGCCCGTAGCTCAGCTGGATAGAGTACCTGGCTTCGAACCAGGTGGTCGGGAGTTCGAATCTCTCCGGGCGCGCCACATAATCAACAAGTTAGCGGCCAGTATTGGGCCGCTGATTTTTTGTGTAGGCACTATGTAGGCGGCAAATATCCCAAATTACCGCCCTCGTTCGTCAAGATCCTACACGTTGCCGACATGCACCAATTGAAGCGAATTCCGCAATAATTCGATGGTCTGGAATATCTGCCTTCGACCCTGCAGTGACGCGGATTTCCTGATTTATCCTCCATAATACAAATTCATGATTCGACTGCATTTTGGCGACCTGATCAACAAATGAACAACGGTACGATCGAGGCGAAGTTCTCAAGCACTAAACTAAGGCGGACCTGTGACTGGTTAGTGCGTCAATTCAGCAGCGAGAAAAACTTTATATTTCCATCGAGCACTGAGGAATACATCAAAATTTCTAAAGAGCGTGGTCTCGGAATGCAATATCGTGACGGTGTGGGAAAAATCTATTTCCCGACAGAGAAAGGGTGGAGGTATTTTCTCGATTTCACGGATATTGTGCAGAAATCCGAACCCTTTGGATCTAGATCGACCAAGCACGATACGCATCAGAATTTCAACCGTGCTTTCGCCAAAATGCTGTCGGAAGGTCTATTACCAGAACGGATTGAAGACTTGGTTGACTACCTGCCATCGGAGTTTATTCAAGAGCTGTCGTCGCGCTCCGAAAGGGTCTTTTCTAAGGTAAACGGCATACATTTTGAGGGGGAATTCTTCTTCAAAGTCGGCCATTGTTGGATTGGGAACTACGGGTCAGTCTCATTCGACTGTGTTCGGGATCATGACCGTACGTCCAAAAAAATGACACTTGAAGCTCTGTCTAGAGTTTATGAAAATAACACACCAATTATGGCTGGAGGAAGTGTGCGGGGTACAAGTGACTGTGTTCAGCAGGAAAGCACATTCCAATGCGAGCTCGCTTTGTCTATTCTAGCTGTCCTGCTTAACATGACCTACGAAACCCCGTTCAGTCGGCTTTGGCAGTTGCGACGTATTGACCGCCCTGAATATGGCTTGTCAAAGCAGTTCAATTTCAGTCTCATCCAAAAGGAGCTCGGTGAGTCATCCAAAGACTTAGGTGTCAGTACTAGGTATGTCGAACAGTGGTTTCAGATTAATGAAAAACTAGTTGATAGATGGTATGACTCTCTCGCATTGACTACACTCAATCGAATGGTATGTGAAAAGCCCGATTCGCAGATAGAACTTGTTAAGAGATTGATCAATACTTTGCTTTACTTTCGTCAGGCAACAGATCAACGCACGCCAGAAATGCAAATATCAACACTGTGGATTTGCGTTGAATCATTTTTCACTGCGGACAATGAACGAGTCCTAAATGCGATACTACCCGGTCTATTGGCAATGACAATTTCTTCGCTTCGACCAGAATATTGGCCAAATAAGGCGAAGTCACTGGAAGAGTTGCGGCGCGTTTTCGCTAAGTACTATCAATACCGATCGCGAACTTTTCATCATGGTCGAAGAGGCCATGTAACGTCTGTGGACGTTCAGGAGTTTTCTATTGTAGTAAGTAACCTAATAATCGGAGTTACACATATGATTAATGCTGGTTGCAAGTCTGCCGACGATCTGTTGGGAGCATCCAAGCAGTTTGTTCAGCGCAAAGCTTAAAGTCAGCACGGTTCTTGCGTGCTGCCAATATCACCCCGTATAAGGACATGGGTATAGCGAGTAAGTATCATAAGAAGGGAAGTCGAAAAGCACATTAGAAATTTTTTGGCCGAATTGGCGCGAAATCATGACAGCAATAAGACTGAACCAAAAACTCAAGCGAATTGAAGTAGCCAGCTTAGAAATCGAGAACGAAATCGTGTTCTCATATTTTGACCAATTGCCTGCGAAAGAGAGAAGCGACGCGTTATTTCGGGCGATATATATCGGCGTGCTGGCGCAACTGGAGGACCGACTAGCCTCTTTCCTGGCCAAGACAGAGAGTGAGCTTGGGGTTCGCCTAGAAGGCCTCAAGCAGATATTTGAGATGAAAAAGGAGATTTTCTACAAGACTTCCGTCAAAGGCGCAGCCGCCGAAGAAGATATTGCCGAATTTCTGGTGGAGTTTGTAGACCGCCGGGGGTGGGACGATGAGATTGCCCTAACCGGGTCACAGCCCGGAGCTCTAAAACGAAACAAGACTGGCGATATCGTTTGCCAAATCAACCGGCGTGAGGACCTTCGGATAGGAGTGGAGTGCAAATTCGACAAATCTATTCGACTTGGTGAGATCGAAAAGAAAGACGTGGCAACACGGCGATTCGATACGGTTTGGAGTCAGTTGCTGGAAACGACAGTGAATAGGGCTGGCAAGGTTTCAATCGTTGTACTAGATTCCGCGCTGATTGACCCGGGAGTTCTGTCAAAAATTGAGTCCGTTGGATACATAAAGCATATCGGATTCGTCGCGATAGTAGATTCGCAGTCCGGCAATTTTTCAAACCTTGCTATTGCGTATTCCCTTGCACGAGACATCGCATTGGGATCAATTCGAGAGGACGCCGACCCCACAATTCTTGCGATTCTTATTCGGCGCCTCCTGTCTGATATGGATAATTATGTTGCTATGCGAAAGAATGTTGAAAAAATAATTAGCAGTAGCCAAGATATTCTGCTTCAATTAAACAAATCACTTCTGATGGTGGAATTTACAGAACAATACTTGAAAAGATTTTTGGAAGAAGGTGGTTTGTCGGGACAGGACTTGCTCGATTTCTACATGGCGGAAGAGGTGCGCGAAAAGTACTCCGCTATCGAGAAAGATATTCTAAGCCTCGTCGGGTAATTAAAATGCTGCTATTCTTTTCGAAATTCGAATCGCGGTTTGATGTTTTGATGTAAATAACGGCCTTTTGAATCCGCTGCAAGAAACTCTTCATATACGTATTCTGGGACAGCAATATATATGTATACGATGTTGCTGTTCAGAAAATTTACGTGTAATTCTTGATTCGGTTCGTCGTAGCCGATCTGTTCAATGTTGGACGATTGAACGAATTGCATCTCAATTGTCATCGTCTTGATTCTCGTTAGTTGGGTTTAGTGTCTGTTGTCGCCATCGGTCAATTGCCACATTATATTGTTCGGCTTTGTCTTCATACGGAATGCGCCATTTTTTATCAATACTCGGGTCTGTTCCCACAGTCTTTGTATCAACTTTGTTAAATCTCACTCGCGACGGAATCGGCATCGCCTCCCCAACTATTACACCTTCACCTGTTCTTAGTGACGGCAGCATTGCTGCCAGATTGCCCAGGTCGTCTGGCATGGCCGCTGCTACGACGGCCCGATCAGCTCTGTTGCTCAGTCTCAATGCCATCATTGTTCCGCACTGACTCAAAGCTGCTTGATCGATTTCTGTTGGCCTTTGGGTAATCAAGCCAAGGCCAATCCCGTACTTTCGCCCTTCTCGCGCGATTCGACGCAGCGCGCGGTGCGCGATTGACTCGGTGCCGTGCGGGACGATCGTATGTGCTTCGTCGATTATGACAAGCAACGGCTGATTTCTTCCGCTGATGTCCATTCCTGCAGCCCAGAACAAAGTATCGTATACCAATGTGATTGCCGTCCCGACTACCGTTTCTACAACTTCAGATGGTACGCCTGACACGTCGAGGATCGTAATTGGTTTCGAATGGCCGATCCAATCGTGAGCCAAAGATCCCAGGTCAGAATCAATTTCTCCGCTTAGAGATGGGCTAAGACTCTCACCTGGTTGAAAGAGGAATGAGTACCGTGAGTCAGTTAGCCTGCTACGAAATAGCTCCAACTGCCGTTGAATACCACGTGGGGTCGGTGCAAATGGAGCGTTGCCTGCTGGGGCCGTCAACGGGTACTCATTTGGTATCAAGTTATCAGGATCACCGTGTCTTGTGGGATTTTCCGGCGTCGTTTTTTGCGAAGTAGTGTACGTTTGTTTTTCATGATTTATTAAGTCAAACCATAATTGCTTGGCGCTAAACGGGATTGGTGAATCCGCAGTAATTACACTCTCGGGCGGTGTTGTATCTAAGCTTCGGCTTGCATGTGTCTTCCTCCTTACAATCTCATCTCGCAAAATCGCTTCGGCCGACTGACTCATATCCCCAAATGAAAGGCGACGGAATTCGTCAAATGATAGCGCCCAATAAGGTACATACAGATTGCTAAAGTCTTGTGCGTTTTCGACCTCATCGCTGACTCGAAAAACTCGCGCCTTATCGCCTGCGGCGCTGGCATACTCACCGTGAGGGTCAATGACGAGGATTCGGGCCGACGGGAATTGATCAGTAGCTATTGCCTGCAGAATTGCGGCTGCAAGGTTCGACTTTCCGGCGCCAGTTGATCCAACAATTGCAAAGTGTCGGCTAACCATTGATGCGAGATCGACCGCTGCATCAATGGCCGAAGTTGCCGCAATGTGGCCGAGTACGATGGACGTTGCAGTTTCTGACGCACTATAAATCACGTTCAGATCGGCTTCAGTAACTAGGTGAACCTCATCGCCAACAGTCGGGTACTGACTAACTCCCCGTTCAAACTTCGATCCTAATGCCTCACCAAAAAGAACCAGTGAGACCCAGCGGCTAGACTGTTCGCCTTCCGGACTAATGCCTGGTGGTGTCGCAGCAGCACCAACTTGAGTACATACGCCGTAAAGTTGGTTATAACCAAGCGGTATTCGCAAAAATGCGCCAATCTGGCCAACTCGGTAAGAGACGCCGTTTATCAACATCAGAGATGACGTAAGGTCGTCCCTCAATTGCACGCCAACGACGGCGCCTGTAACGCTTTGCACTTGGCCAATAAAAGTGGGTTCTCGCCTACTCATCTGAGATGGCTATGCTCGGGTCCATTTCACTGAGAAATTTTGCAAATACGTCAAAATCTCCAAGAAGCATTTCACCGGAACCACGGTCTTCTTGGTCTTTCTCGTCAAATGCCGTGAAGACCGTTGTAGAGTCCGATCGGCCCCACTTGCCGGCCTGCCCGGCGACTACAGCTCCGTCGCCGGCAATTATCATAATATTCTTGTGCTTCTTCGCGTGTTCTTTTAGTTCCGAGCACGATTCCAATGAGCCGTATGAAAGGCATATGAGATGAGTTAGTGGGTTTGAGTCTAATGCATCAAATATTATGTTGTTCAAATGTTGGTCGCCAAACGAAAAACCAACGGATACGAGTAGCGTCCCGTCCCTGCGCAGCGACTTGGAAAGACGATCAATGAGCGCTAAGTAAGGTTCCTTGCGAGATTCAACGTATTTCAGTTGTGAAGGGAGAATCAGTTGCGGATCGCCGCGCCCGCCTCTGACGATCTGTGATGTACCTTGGCTATCCAAAATGCTCCAATTAATTGAACCGTGCAACTTCCAAACTCGCACCCACTCGGGCGGCGGCATTAGCTTGCTGTCCTCAACGATCTCCGGCGCGAAAAATGGCTTGTGGCTGCCTATGAATCCGTCAAACACAGGCACGCGCGCCTTCTCTAGTGACCGCTCGATCAGAATGTCATAGTTGGTTGTAAATACTTCGATCGGGCTTTGGCGACTAGTCCTCGCAATCCATCGGGAAAACACGTCATGTGGACAGTCTGGCGGTATTAGGTCCTCGTTCGGACTAGCTTCGCGGACTATTGTTTTCGCAATTTCGAGCTCAGCGGCATGTAGGTCATCACGAGATAGTCCGCAAGACGTATCTTCTACGCCCATCGCATTTATCTTGGCGCGAATTCGTGAAAGGATATTCTCCACATTTTGCGGAATGCCAAGCTGGTCGCATTCACTGCACAATATTTCCCAGGAAGTTTTGTAGGGCGCTCCTAATGCTTCGACCGCCTGCTTGCAGATTTCGGTCAATGCAGCAATCGCCGGAATAAGGGGCTTTTCTGGGCCGTCGTCGTTCGACACAACTTTGATGGCTGCGGATGTGCCAGCCCCGAAAAAGAAAACTAAGGGCTTATCATGCGTCGCGAGGTGATCACGCAAATGGCCAGCGACATTGTGTGGGTTATGTTCGATCATTAGATTAGTCCCAAACCTAGTCGATTATTCCCAAGTATCAATGATAAGTTAGCGAGCAGTCAAACGATTGCACCGGTAGTAAGAAAAACATCACGCGATATTTCGAATCTCATAGCGCGACGACGAACCCCGATATACGAAAAAGGCCAAAAGATGCGCCGAGTTTTGGATTCCGTGAGTGTAAATCGATACAATTTTTTTCCGCCCATTGATTGCTGTGCTGCCGGTCGTGCTTTCGTACTTTGCGGCGATCCTTTGGTGCTTCTGACTAAAAACATTGAGAACTGACATTGTATCTTCCTATGTTTGATTGCGTTTTCTTAAGGCACACTTTGCCCATTAAGTAACGGGAAAAATTGTGAGCTAGGCTATAAAATCACGCGGACTCATGTGATTTGTGTGGCTGCACGGCGTCCCCGAAAAATGGCTTTTGCGGGAAATCGCGTACAGTTATTGACAGGACTCCTAGACCTCAGAAATGATGGCTTAGAGTCTAACAATACTAACTAGAGTCAGTATTAGTCGCAGGACACGAAAGGGTTATTCGCTGCAGAGAATATGGATCCACTCGTTCTGATAATCATCTTCGTATTCGCGATCGTCGCGCTCTATTTGCGTTCGCCGACGGTCAAGGGTGCGCGAGGTGAACGACGAGTTCACAGTGAATTAGCGGAGCGGTTGGAAGAAGAGGTTTATCGCGTCATTCACGACATTACTTTGAGTATCGGCGCCGACACAACGCAGATTGACCACATCGTTGTGTCTAGGTACGGCATTTTCGTTATTGAGACGAAGAACTACAGGGGATGGATATTTGGTGATCAAAGGTCGAAGCAATGGACTCAGGTTATCTATGGCAAGAAAACAAGATTCCAAAATCCTCTGCGCCAGAACTACAAGCATACAAAAGCGGTTGAGTCATTCCTCGCAGTGCCGTCGAGTCGCGTGCACTCGATAGTGGTATTCGTAGGAGACAGTAAGTTCAAGACGCCGTTTCCGCCGAATGTCATGACATTGTCAGGCCTTATCCCCTACATGCGAACCAAAACCGATCGCGTGCTGAGCGAGCGTCGGGTTGGGGTTTTGGCGAATCAGCTCCTAGAAGCAAAGTCTGGAGTAACCGGAACCAGGAAAGAGACGCCGGTTCTGCGGAGTGTCTCGTTAGATCCGACGTGCCCGAAGTGCGGTAGTGAGATGGTACTTCGGACAGCGCGTAAGGGAGAAAACGTCGGTAAACAATTTTGGGGTTGCTCTCGGTTTCCAAAGTGCCGAGCGGTTAAGCACGCGACCTAGTAATATTCCGTGCGTCGAGCCGTTGCACGAGTCTCCTACGTACGCGGCGAGCAGGCGAGCTCTTGCGGAGTTGATCAGGCCGGGTCGTCGCACCTACCAATTTAGCCAGGCTCAAGTCTGTCCGTCTTTCCTGGTTCCAATCGGATTCTGAGTACAGTGGTCGAATACCGTCGGGAATATTCACGATGGATCGTCGTATCGTGACGCCATTTTTCACCGAAACGTCAAGTTCGAGGGTCAAATAGCGGATCATGATCCCTTCGGTATCGGAAAGGCAATCAACTAGCGCGTCGCGGCGGCGTTGAGAAGAGGTGTCATGCGCAGTTGGCCTACAGGTGTGGACGATAAAGCGAGAAATTGACGCAAGTTCGTCTTCAGACGCATTGATGAGACTGTCGCCAATTCTTAGCGCTGCCTCCGGTTGTGGGGCTTTGTTTGTGTCCCAGCTTTTCCGGGCCGCCTTGTGGGCTCTCATGAATTCCTGGAAGTCTTTATCACTGGTACCGCCGAGCTGTATCTCGTCTTGCCACTCGCGTAGAAACTCGGTGATCGCGAGAGACGTGGCGTCGAGATCAGTACGAAGCAATGCATACGGCTCCGCAAAGGGTGTGACACGGCGTTGAGGTAGCGTGAATCCCATATAACGCGTTGGTTTGGATTGGCCTATTTCATCGGCCGCCTCATCGGACCTTGACTCTAAACGCTCGACGTGATCTCGGCGTTTTTTGGTCACCACACTAAGCCGCGTACCTTGCGGAGTGTGCACCGACACCACTTTGCGATCTTGATACCAACCCTTATCGCGGCGTTCGCAGAGCGAATCTTGACGCCAGGTCGCAAACGATCCCATAGGCTGCGCAAATTTCATGCGGTAGGTCTCGTGAAAGAGCCAAACGATTTCGGAGTCGGATAGTGTTTCGAGGTCGGCGGGTTTCGAAACGTACTTGATGGCTTCCTCAGGCGATTGGAGGCGGCCGCAATCCTTCCACCAGGCGCCGAAACGCTCATTCGTCTCTTTAAGGAACGCACGCCATTGGCGCTTCGTCAACCGCGCGCGTGGTGTGTACAGTACATTGGCGTGTGGATGTACGGTTCGGCCCGATGCCTCATCATGAAAGGTAAATTCAGAGAATCGCCCAATGACCTCGATGTTGTATTTGCGGGCTGCCACTTGAGCCCATCGACTCACTTCACGATGCAGTTCCGTAAAGGCGTTGCGAAGCTCTCCCTCGGCGCCAACTGGAATCCGAGGACCGCAGGTCATCACACCTAGGCGCAAGTGGTCTCGGTGCGATGGATGAGATTGACGAAACAGTCGGAGCTCATTTATCAGCGGAGCGCGTTCTCGTTTGGCCACCAACGGCAAGAGCCGAATCACACGAAATCGCTGTAGTGGCTCAATGTGTCCGGTTACCAAGCCCACGGCATAGGTTGAAGACGATTTCGAATAGGCCGGAATTCCGTTCCGCTCTAAAATATCGGCTAGCCGCTCCGTCTGCGCTTCCAGTTCCAGTTCGCGAAGCTTGCGCTCTCGCCACTTCTGCGGCTCGACGGCGATGCCGGTATTAAGGACAAAGGCCATTTCACTTGAGAGGACCTCGGAGGAGCGAAAGAGAGACGCTTGACCACTGACCACTCGCCAAAACGTGGCCGCGCTATCACCCTGCGATGCGGCGACGCCGGAATTGGGCACACTCATTGCGTGTTCGTACTGGCACGCCTAACTCGAAGGACACCGCGCCTTGACAGGTGGGCCCGGGCAGGCGTGGTTTGGCCGGTCATCCGGCCCCGTCGCAAAATGCTTCGGGCCCGGCTGCCTGGCGGCTACCACGACTGCCTTCCCCCTGATCAAGGCAGCGCTGACCATCAAGCGCGCCAAATAGGTGATTATGCTGCCGTGGATTTTCGAACTCGAGACCGGACAAAGGCCTCTAGCTCAGAAACTTGATAGCGCACCGCACGCGATCCAACGCGGACAAAGGGAATTTCGGCGCCAGCCCATCGGTCGCGTTCCAGGAATGCTTCGCTGACGCCAAGGAATCTAGCGGCTTCTTTCGTGGTAAGTAACTTGTCCATATCTGCCTCCGTTTGTTTGGGCTGGAGGCAGTGTGTGGCAGTTGACCGGTATGGAGAATAGCTCTCCTATGCAGAGAGTATTTTTCGATAGTGGATCGTAGATTCTATTTTCTTGGCGGCTACGGCCTTTTGATACAAGGCCACGAGGGAGCCCACAGGATCCCCCTCGATGCCAATCAGTTTGGCACCTGACTTGCCGTAATTGTGGTGCTTAATTTCTGGGTACACCTTCGCGGCGATGTTTTCATACGTGATTGCGGCGCCTTCCGCATGTAACTCATAGATTGCGGGTTCGTATTTTTTGTTCGCAATTTTCTTAAATTCATCAAGCGCTATATACCGTTTCTTGCTCCGTTTTGTACCTTTTTTGCTCTCGTGTTCTTTGGCACCTTGTGCTTTTAGTTTTGAATCACTTTTAACCCGTTCCAAGTGCTGCTTTGCTACGTTAATTGCATCAATTGCACAATGAACTAGCTCTATATCGTCCTGCCTGTTTCTCTTGTCAATTTCTTTTGCCAAATACAGAGCAAAAATTGCGTACCATTTAGCCAATTCTTCATTGTCATATATAAAGATTAATTGTCCGCGCAATATATCGGTTGGCCGAGATTGATCAGGCTCGTCTATTTCTTCGTAGTCGCCAAATACATTAGCTTCGCTCAGAAAAACGCTTATTTGCGGCAATATTTGTTTTATTTCTTTTTTAGAAATAGAAATAAGAACTTTATCTAGTTCTTCCAACAATACTTCATATTGAGATTTAGTCATTTAGAGTAAACAAAGTTAATTAAACTAGAAGAAAAACAAAATAACGAAACAACCAATTTAATTGTCCGATTTGTTTATCGAATTCGTTTTGTCAGTGCTGTCCCTAAGAGGTCGGTTTCAAACAGTGTCAGGCGTACGCGAACACTATAGCCTGCGTGCAGCCAATATAGCCTTAAGAGAGCTCATCGGGGCACAGAGCGCCAGTCACTACCTTGCCTCTGCCACAGCTGGGAATTGAATGACATGATCCTCACTTTCGGCAATTGCCAGCAATCGATCGGTAATTCGTTGCATGGGATCGCGCAGGCGTCCTACATTGGCTACAACGTAGCCTGCGGTTACATCGCCTGTGAGCTTGTGATTCACGAGCCGCTTTATCGCGTAGTGACTGAGGTCGAGACTTTCGGCCACGGTAATGAAGGTTCGCCTCAGATCGTGCAGCATGAACGGTACACCGGAGGCCTTGATCACGCGCTGGACCTGGCGCTTCGGTTCGATCAGGTGGCCTTGCTTGCCACCGCCAGGGAACACAAAGGCGCCTTCAGCCTCATTCAGGCGTCGCTCAAGTAAGTTGTAGAGGAAATCGGACAAGGGCAAGCGCAAGGGCTCGCCGTTCTTCGTGTCCGGGACGGTCAGAGTCTGATCCACGAAATCGATGTTCTCGAACCGGAGCGATGCCGCCTCATTGCGTCGCAAGCCCGTGAATAACAGCAGCAGCAGATAATCGCTGACCAAGGCAGCGTCCGGATCCAATCCAAGTTCTGGCTTCTTGGGGTTCTTCAGCTGCTTTTTCAGATCTGAGACGGCCTTGTACCAGGCGGGCAGCTGCGACCGGGTAATCACCGTGCGACGCCGCTTCTTCGGAAACCAGGCCCGCGTCGTCGTCAGCACCATGACGGGATTTACCTGAATCAGCGGTTGGCCTTCGGCATCGTCATACACAGCGATCGCGTAATTGAATAGGGCTCGCAGCAGCTGCATGGCGCCGTTGGCATAGTAGGGGCCGGATTTGCGCCCGAGCCACGTATGCCGCTGCTGCACCATGGCTTTTGTAATGCTCTTAAGCGGCTTGTTCTTCCAGTCCCTGAAGGCCTTGTCTCGTATTTGTTCGTAGTCGGCGACCGTTCGCGGCCGAAGCCCTTTGCGGGCTTTGAGGTAGTCGTCAAGGACCACGGTGAGCGTGAGCTTCTCGCGGGCCTGGTTATCATCCTCTTCGAAGGGGTTTTTACCTTCAGCGATTTGGCCAAGCCAGACGTGCGCGAGTTGGCGGGCGCGCTCAACACTCATATCGGGATAGCTGCCAATCTTACGGCGAAACTTTCGGCCCTTGATGCGTTTTTCCAAACAGAATGACTTGGCACCGCCTGAGGTCACTCGAACGAGAAAGCCTATAAGCTCAGAGTCCCGTAAAAAGACTTGGCCGCGTGTCGGCACGTGTAGGCGCTCGACATGGCTCTTGGTGAGCCGGACAGCGACCAGGTGGTCGGGTGATTTTTTGTGTCGTGTCGCCACAGTGTAGCCAAGCGGTTGCAAATAACTGCCTACAACCTACGTCTGTATCAAACACGATGTCAAGAAAACCTAAGGTATTTCAAACACCTGCAAACAATGTCAAAGAGTCTCATTGTCACTTCGAACCAGGTGGTCGGGAGTTCGAATCTCTCCGGGCGCGCCATTTTTCAAGGGTGTATTCCGGACACACAGTTAACACTTTGTCCGGTGCGAAAGGGTTGGGGGCCGGTTCAATCCGGCCCTCATCTTTATCGAAGAATCCTAAATCATACTCCATGAAGGTGACGAGCCATATTTTGTCGCCGACCTGTTCGACGCCGACTTTCTGGCCGGCGAGCACAGTACTTAAGTTGATTTTCCGGCGTTTGTAACAGATACGGCCATAGCTGGTGACAGTGGCCGTCCAGTCATGGATCGGATAATCGAGATCGCCCAGGTCTATGTAAGGTTTAGGCGATCTCGACTACCGATCACAAATGTAATCCTCGATGTTGCCGCGTCAAGGCCTGGCTCAATATTTTCCGAGACTACTCGCGCAGAGGAATTATTCAGTGTTCCAGATCACTATGCGACAGTGGCTACAAATGATGGGTGTCCCCAATTCTCCCCGCGGAAGATCATGTCCGTTTTTCAGCACACCTGAGTAACGCTGGCACCAGGATTTCCTGCCGGCTATTTTTTCTGAAAGCGCGAAGCGAATCTCTCGCAGCGCTCGCCGACAAGGTCTGCAACTTTTCCAGAAAATTCGTTCGGTTTCTCAACCTTGGGTATTGCGTCCAGAACGGTCGTTGCCAGTGTCGACACACGCGCAAGCGTAGGTGGAACAGCTAAGCCTGCGCCGCGTGCAAATTTCGCGACATTCCTCGGAAATATCAATTCCGATTCGGCTTTACCTCCGAGCTTCATAGCCATTTTGTCAGTGAGTTCAGGATAAAAGACTGTCGACACCAAATCATAGAGCGGCGCAAGTCTTATTGTCCGGCCCGGCAAATAGAGCAGCGAGAAGTTTTTCGCATGCGCGTCATGATTGCCAACAAACATATTAAAGAGAACAGCATCCAACAGGCGCCTTAGGTCAATGACCGGTGAACTCGAGGCATCCCGCAACAGGGTAAAGCAGTCTGTCAGAGAGGGTCCGCCCTCACTCTGGTACTTAATCTCCGAGGGAATACCAAGCGCCTGGCAGAAGTCTTCCTGGTGTACCCTTTGAATCTGTCCATCGTCACATCGATAGCGGTCGTAACGCTCAACGAGGAGATAATCGATGTCTTCGATGTGGCCAATTGTTGTTCTGGCGGAGCTAAGTCCGGCTTCAGCAGCCAGGTTCATGCAGAAAGCCTCATTAAAAACCACGCCGTCATAGGTTGCTATGGCGGGCTTTAGAACGTGGGAACTTGGTGCGCTTCCGCGCGGAATAGATATCTTCCCGTCTTGAACGCGAACGGCGATTTTGTCTTGAGCTCCCGCAAGTGATAGCCGAATGCCATCTTCACCCGCCATAAGCGGTTTGCGCGGGAGCTCCCGGAGAATTCTTGCAAGCTCTGCGTCGCTGAGTTCCCGATAATTAGTATCGTCTTCTGGAACTTCCGTTCCTTCCGGCAGAAACGTGATAGCGCCGGCACATTCGCCGCCGATCTGTTCGAGCATCGCAAAATCATTCTTGTCACTAATTCCCAGAATTCTGGCAATAATTTTGCGGTTGTCCTCCTCGGGTAATGTTCCGCCAAAAAATCCCCGACATTCCTTTTGCGTGAATCGCTCATTGCGCAAAGGAAGGGAGCGGGATAGAGATATGGCGTCCGGGTCTTCCAGCCAGGATTCGGCGTATTCGAATAGCATCTGACCGCCATCGTCCTGTATCAGTTGCCCTGCGAAATTTCGGTCGAGAAAAACGTTTAAGCTGCGGGCCACGACTAACGGCTCCCGAGGGAATGCGGAGGGATGGCCTCAAGCCGAATGCCCAGGGTCTGCATAACTCTTAGGGCCTTGCCTATCTGGCAGGTCGGCTTGCCGTTTTCGAGGTCACCGATAAATCGCAGACCAGTGCCGGACGTGAGGGCCAGGTCGGCCTGAGTGACGCCTAATTGTTTGCGAGTTTGTTTGACGATCTTGCCGAGTTGTTCCGGTGTTAACGACATTTGTTTGCCTTTTATCCGAATATTACCGCTCGGTAATATTAGCGTGAATCAGGCCCTCTGGCAATAAAATATTCCCGTACGGTAATTTTATGCCGTATCCGGCTAAAAACTGAGATAATTATTCCCGATCGGGAATATTTTGCTGAGATAACGATAGTCTGCCCAGACGATTACCGATCGGGCATTCAGCCATAACAACCAGCCTTGCCAGTCCGCCCAAAAACGTAGCGTTTACGCGAGACTCAGGGTGATTCAACGGCGTTTAGAAGTGGACCCCATTGATTGGGCAGTGTGGCAGCGTTTTTAAGGTGGAATCCGACAATATCATTATGCTGCCAGTGAGAGCGATTTGATGCCCTCATAAACCTCATTCGGTGTCTGATCGTTCAGACTGGAGTGAGGCCGCTCATGATTGTAATAATCGATCCAGAAATTGAGTTTCTCCTTTGCATCTTTCATGTTGTCGAAGGCGTTCAGGTAAACGCATGGCCAAGCAAGTGTCCTAGTGCGAAGATAGGACTGGTATCGCATTGCTTGTGCCATTAATAAGAAAAGGGGGAATGGAATGAGGAAACTCGGCTTCGAACGCAAGAGTGTGTTGACATGTTGGCTAGTTCTGGCGGTTGTCACCTCACCGCAGGCGACCACGGCAGAGGAATTAATGCCGTACCAGGTTCGCTTTGAGAACTCATGCAGTCCGGACGTGCAGGTGAAATTCAACCACGCCATAACGCTTCTGCACTCCTTCGAGTACCCGGAAACAACCAGAATGTTCGGAGAAATTATCGAACAGGATCCGGATTGCGCGATGGCGCGCTGGGGTGCGGCAATGAGTATCTGGCATCCACTCTGGGCTCCACCAAGTAAGGACGACCTCGAGGCTGGCGCGCATATTCTGGCTACTGTAGACGACCTGCAGGCAACACCACGAGAAACAGCCTACATTGATGCATTAAAGGCGTTTTTTTCCAGCAATGACAGGAGCACACATATGATTCGTGCTCGTGCCTATGAAGAGCGCATGGGCGGTGTGTACTCCGAGAATCTTGACGATCCTGAGGCCGCAGTATTCAATGCGCTCGCATTATTGGCAACGCAAGATCCGCACGATAAGAGCTACGCGCACCAGTTTAAGTCAGCGGGTCTGCTGAACTGGGTTCGGACGTCTCAACCTGGGCATCCGGGCGTCATGCACTACCTGATCCACAGTTACGATTTTCCCGGCCTCGCGCATCTGGCGCTAGATGTGGCAGAGACCTACGCAAATGCGGCACCGGATTCCGCGCATGCCCAGCATATGCCTTCGCACATTTTCACGCGCTTGGGTCTCTGGGACCTCTCGCTATCCTCCAATCACGATTCCACGAGATCGGCGGCTGAGTATACCGAACGAGCGCACTTGCCCGGCCACTATGACGAGGGGCTGCACAGCATGGATTATCTGATGTACGCCATGTTGCAGACAGCAAGAGACAATGAGGCAAAGGAGCTGTTGCTACAACTCGGCAGCATTACGAAAACGGATACCGAGAATTTCAAGGTCGCCTATACCTATGCCGCATCGCCGGCACGTTACGTACTGGAACGGCGCGAATGGGAGGAGGCGAGAGATCTACAACCAGTTCGGGAAGATTTCGCCTGGGATGACTTTGGTTGGGCGCAATCAATTCATTTCTTTGCCCGCGGCATTGGTGCGGCTCGAAGCGGTCAGCCTGAAGTAGCGCGCCAAGAACTTGCAACTATCAAGGCACTTCAAGATGCTTTGCCGGAAACCACGTTGCCATACTGGAAAGAAGAGGTTCAGGTTCACGTTGATTCCGTAACGTCCTGGATCTTGCTGGCTGAGGGCCATGAAACGAAAGCATTGGAGCTAGCCGCGATAGCGGCAGATCGTGAAGACGCGGTAGACAAGCATCCGGTAACGCCAGGCGAAGTTCTGCCAGCGCGGGAGCTTTATGCCGACATGTTGCTAGATACCGGCAACTACGCTAATGCGCTCATTCAATACGATAGTGTGTTGAAAAGTTCTCCCAATCGATTGAATGCAATGATCGGCGCTTCAAACGCGGCATCGAAAAGCGGCGATGCTGTTCTTGCAGAGCAATACAACGCAGTGATTCGGCAGCAATCCCTCTCCGGAAATACGCAGCGAGCGGGTCTGAGTGCGATCGTCCTGTGAACGCAATAAGTCTCGGCAAACGATTCCCAAAATATCTCTCATGTACTTGATCGTATTAGGGGTGTTTCAGGGGGTAGTTTTGGGAATTCTTGCTGTAACTGATTGAAATCATTTATTTGTATCCCTGGCTTCGAACCTGGGCAGCCCAGGACCCGGATTTCACGAACGACGGGATCAAGCACGCGATTGAGGGTTAGCTTGGCTTCAAATCGAGACGATGGTGTTGCACGCGATCCCGGATCAAGGCTGCAGTGACACCCGCTTCCTTACCCAAATGTGGCCATTCGGCGACCGCGTCCACGACCTGATCTATAATGTTGTCTGGCTTCGGCAGACTAATTGAGTTTCCGACTGCGATCAGGTCCTGTCGCGTCAGGTTCTCACGCCTTCCGTTGATGCTCATTTGATGTTGATTGGTCCACTTGCCTGCGGGATTGTGTGCATAAGTGAGGTCGAACGCGGGCGAAAGTGTCCAATCACCATTCTCATCCATCAAAAACGCGATGTTCTTCGTGTGATCGTCCAGGTTTTTGGCGACCACGTTGAAGACCATGCGTCGGAACTGCTCAATGGCGTCTTTTTTGCTGAGACGCAGTTTCCGCATTACGGAAAATGCTTGCTCGTAACTGTACATGCCCGATTCATTAAAATCGAAATGTGCAAGTCCACAGAGTGATTGCATATGAATCTTGCGTCCGTCGACGCGATCAAATCGCCGGGTCATGAAATGGGCTCGTCCGTTTTCTTCGAGCAGCCTGCATTCGGTCATCTCAATCCCGGCGAGCCGCGCCATGTTGTAGTAAGCGAATTCGATTCGGCCATACTCAGCCGGCTCGCCCAGTTCAATGTCAGTTACTCCATCGAATTTCAAGATCCAGTAGTCATAGTCGGATGGCACTTCGGCCTGTCCTGAGAGCACGTGACCATGATCATTGACGGCGATGATAGCTTTAGGCCGCGCACCGCCCGCGGACGTACCGACACTAAGAATTTCCTGTATTGCTTCGGCGTCACCGTCATCCGACGCTCCCAGCTGCACAGCCAGGCCTTCGCGTTCGTTGACGATCTTCTGCGCAAGCGCGACCAATTCAGCGATCTCGATCGGCTGCGCCTTTTCTTTACGTTTGAGTATCGGCGGTGCGAACTCGAGAGCACCCATCGCTCGCGTCGCTGTGTAGCACAGCCGTTCTACCGGGCTGAAACTTTCAGGGTCGCGGCCCTGCCGCGCCAACCAGACATCAATAACGCTTCTGCCGTATTTGTCGGGCAGTGCATCGGCCAGTAGCCCCGGAAATCCAAGATACGTTCTCCTGGCAAGTTCGGGAAAAGCAAAGAATCCGTCTCCCGCTCGTGCCGCGTCGAGCCCCATGTGGATTGGCGAGATATCTAGTCCTCTGCGCAGAAATCCGGGGTCATACTCGAAAATCGCATAGCCGCGATCGTCCTGCCAGGACACGGCGCCAACGAGCTGGTCCCATAGCCGGACTTCTGCCGTTTCGACCCGTCTTACCACGCATCCTCACTGTCGTGTTTGCGGCTGCTTCGACGCCCCGACGCGCGCTTGCGCTCCTTGCCTTGTCGGCGAGCAAGTTGCAGCGGGCTGACTGTGATTTCGGGAATGAATTGGTCGAGGTGATCCAGTGCGGACAGTTCACGAAGCACGGCAATCAGCGTGGACAGCCTGCCACGACCCGACTCGAGCCCCTTAATCGCCGTTTCCGACAGGCCTGCGGCCTCGGCGAGTGCCTGCTGAGTGACGTTCCGACGCAATCGCAGTGCTCGTATGCGTGCACCGATTTCCGCTTCGATCGCTGAATCAGATAGCGAGTAATAGTCCATAACAGCTTAATAACAACCTATAAAATGGATGAAATGCAATTTACTGATTAATTTTAAACTATTATTGGAAAAATGTCTTGTAGCGGGAGCATTTAATCGATTGTTATTAATCTTTAAAGGCCTAAAATCATAATAACAGATTAAAAACCATCTATTACATATCAATCCCGGCGTGTCCCTCCGCATGGCCATGAGTCCTTCTCCGCCAGTTATTGATCTGACAGGTCTCAGCTTGACCGCCATTTGACCAGGACGTCAACCAGGAAAAGCCCGACAAATCTTCAGGATTAGCGCATTTCAGAGGAAGTCCGGGTGTGGTTGCGGCCGCGCTCATTGACCGACTCATGCATCACTGTCATGTGGTCAACATTCGAGGCAACAGCTATCGTATGCGAGAACATACCGACCTCTGGCAGGCCCTGCAGCCAGGTTATGAAGAACCACCGTCAGAATCATCCCGAGAACAAAAGGAAAAGGAGCTCAAGACGCATTGAGGATCGTCACCTCACCAAAAGCGTGCAACTTTCAGGCGCCATCAATGAGCAATTTTCGCCCGGCGTTGACACCGGGCGCGCAACTAATAGATAAGGTGTGTTCCGGAAACATGGGTTACCGATTTCGGCAGACTTTTATTTTTGGTATTCCCAAATTTTTCCCAATACAGGCGTCATGACGGCTTCTGTAGGTGGGCCTTGAATACCATCCGTCAGACGTACGTGCTCGACGACACCCCCTTCCATGATGGATGAACGCGTCGGCATTTAGGAAGCCCTCTAAACAACCACAAGTACCAGAGAATCCCGAGGACCTCTTTCGGGACCAGCGTGCCAAGATCATTGATGGCCCGTACTCAAACAAAGCAGATATCTGGCGGGAATTTCAGAAAACTGCTGTCGAAAGCCCGGATGTCCTGATTGTGCTCATCTGGGCCGCTCGTGACATATTCGGACTGGCCGATTCCCGTCACATTATGTTCAACGAAATCAAGTGAGACATACATCACTGCGTGAAAATTCGCGGCCGATATAGTCGTCATTCGGAGGATAAATAGGCTGGTCTACCTAGTCTGGCGATTCGAAATGATTAAAAAGAGACTGCGATCAGCGGGGCCCTTTCAAATGGAAAAGTCAGAACCGCTGCGAGGGATGATTCTCAGATCAGCGCTGATTCTTTTGTTGCTGGCTGTGTCGGGTTGCGCGGTGAAACCTCCCGGACCGCCGCCCATCGTAGTGACGGTTCCCGGTCCTGACCCAGCGCCACCTGTCGATGCGGAACCAATCATAAAACCATCGCCTGAACCCGGGCCAGTCGCGCCACATGTTGCGGTCGTGCTTAGCGAATCATTGCCAGCGTACACAAATGTTTCCACGGCCCTGGCTGCATATCTCGAGGATTACAAAGTTTACGATCTGGCAGACGGTAGCAGGTTGCCGCATGAGACATTTTCCGCAATCGAAGAGTCGGAAGCAGAACTCGTGATTGCAATAGGCCTGGACGCCGCGAAGCTTGCGAAATCTTTTGCCAAAGTTCCTGTAATTTTCAGCCAGGTCTTCAACGTCAATGAGAATGATCTGGTCTCAGATGAGATTAAAGGCGTCGCCGTATTGCCGCCGTTGGAATTGCAGGCCGATGCCTGGCGTGGGATGGATCCGAATTTACGAAACATCGGAGCGATTCTCGGTGCAGGTCACGAAGAGTTGATCGCAGAAGCGGAACAGGCGATGAAAAAACAGGGAATTAAATTCCACTACGCCGTCGCACAATCTGATCGGGAAACGCTGTACGTGTTCAATCGCATGATCCGCCATATCGATGGATTCCTGCTATTTCCGGATAACAGAGTCCTGAGCCGAGCGGTTTTGACTGAAATAATGAAACATGCTGCGCGCCATCGAATACAGGTCGCCGTTTTCAATGAATCATTGCTTGAGCATGGTGCTACTTTCAGTGCGAGTTCAGTTGACACAGATATCGCGCGCAAAATTGCAATTGCGCTCAATCAGATCCTCAATGGCAACATTGATGATATCGCAGCGCTAACTCCGCTGTCCGAAATTCGGTTTAAGACCAATCCTGCCATGGTGCAGAAATTCGGGCTGGATGCGGGAGGCGTAGAGATCGGCAGCTCGGTGGCGGACGCGCAATGATGCACACAATCAGAGCCTGGTTTGGCGCCGGATCGGCGGCGATCACATCGATGCGACCACGTTTGCGCCGACGCAAACGGGTTCTAGTTCACGAGATCCTGTCTCTGCAACTGGCCATCACCGCACTCATAGGTACGTTGGCAATTGCCGGACTTTACGGGGGTGGTCAATGGGTTCTGCAGGATAATTACCGGCGCTGGGCGTTTCAGTGGACTGAGGAGTTGAACGAGTTGGGCGCGCCACTTTACCTGCCGGGCGACGATGAAGTACTACTCCGCCTGGAGAGTTTCATCGACAAGTATCCGGAAATCGATCGCGTTACCTACTATCGTAAAGACGGCACGGTGATGTATTCAATGTCAAACGGGCAGCCGGATAATGTCCGAGCCGCAAGTCTGCAAAGCGATACGACGCTGGAGTTGACCGAACTCGTCAGTTCTGAGACGCCATACCTCATCGAAAGCGGTTTCACCAATGCGCGGGCTTTCGAAATTCTTGCGCCCGTGTGGACCGAGTCGATCGAGCACGACGGCCTTTTGAATTTTGATCCTACGGCAAACTCAAACCGTAGGAGGGTCAAGTTGATCGGCTTTGTCGGCGTCGACCTCGACTTCATTCCATTTCATAATCGACTGCTGACCAACATTAAAATCGCGATCAGCATTTTGCTGGCGCTCCTTATAGTTTCGGGTTTCCTTGGAAGACGTTCACTGCGACGGGCGTTGTCGGCGATATCCGATCTTCAACAACCAATTGCCGAACTTGCGAAAGGCAACCTGTCTGTTGAGTTCAAGCCGGCAAAACACCGGGAGATTTCAGAAATCGTGGAGGCGCTCGAATCGACTGCGTCGGCATTGGGCGAACGGGATGCCCGGCTTCTGAAGTTGGCTAATCAGGACGTACTGACCGGGCTTTTGAACCGTCGTCGCCTCGTCGATGAGCTAAAAAGGGAAATCGATAACATATCCGTATGCAAACTCTCGAGTGCGCTGCTGTTTATCGACCTCGATCAGTTCAAGTATATTAATGATACCTGTGGCCATCCAGCTGGTGATCGCCTCATACGTAAGGTTGCTGATCAATTGAAGCGATCGGTAGATGACAAGGGAATTGTCGCGCGATTCGGTGGCGATGAATTTGCCGTTCTTGCACATGGCATAAATAGGCACAAAGCAAAAAAGCTGGCGGAAAAGATACTCGAAGATATGCGACGACTTGCGCATATCGAGAATGACAACGTGTTTTACGTGCATTGCAGCATTGGCATCGCCATGATTACCGCGAACAATTTCGATCACGACGAGATTATCGCGCAAGCGGATATTGCTTGCCGTGAGGCCAAGGCCGGTGGACGCAACCGCTTCGACTTTTACAGCGTGTCGGAGCAGGAAGCTGAAAAGATGGTCGTTGACGTTGGCTGGATGAGCAAGCTGCGTGAGGCGATAGACAATGATCTGTTCAAGTTGCGGTATCAACCGATCGCGAAGATCTCGACAGGCCAGATTACGCACCACGAAGTGCTATTACGGATGCAGGGAGAAAACGGCAAGACCATTGATCCGGACGCCTTTCTGCCGGCAGCAGTGCGTTTCGGTTTGATGGCCGAGATCGACAGCTGGGTGGTTGAACACGCTATCGCTGCGCTGGCGGAGTATCGTAAAAAACGACCCGAATTGCGATTTGCGGTCAATTTGTCTGCCAATGCATTCGAACGACCGGACCTGACAGAGTTTGTGCGAGCAATTCTCGATAAACACGGCGTTCCGCCGACATCCGTTATCATTGAAATTACCGAGAGTCTGGCCGTGCGGCACCTTAGCTACGTGGAAAAGCAGATCGTATCCTTGCGTAAGTTGGGTTGCGAAATGGCGCTCGATGATTTTGGGAAAGGTTACAGTTCGTTTAGTTACCTGCAGCGATTACCGATGAATTACATCAAGATTGATGGTTGCTTCATCAAGGATCTTGTGAAGAATCCGGTGGACCAAAAGATGGTTCGCCTGATCGGCGAGATTTGTCGTGAAGCAGGCATGAAGACAATTGCCGAGTATGTTCAAAACGGTCCGGCAATGTCGTTGCTCGGAGATCTTGGGATCGACTTTGCCCAGGGCTATTACGTTGGCCGACCTCTAGTTACGCCGAGTACAAAAACAATGCCGATTACACTCAGCTCCAAGAGCCGCAAGCGGTCAGCGCGGGCACGTGCCTGACCCCTGGCCACTAAACCTGTTCGACTTCGTCTTCGTTCTCCTCCGGTGACCAGTCCTGAGGTGTAATGGACCCCTTTCCAGATTTGAAGCTTCGTCGAGCGTTCTAACGCTGATGCCCGAAGGGCAATGTTCGCGCCGAGGAGCGCTTAGCACGACGACAGGCGGAGCCGCGAAGCGGCAACGAGGCAGCGAAGCTGCCGTCCAATCTGTCCGGGCGCGCCACTAAATAAAAAAGGGATCTGACCGCCAACTTTAAGCTTTGTGCGAAGGGACGAGGATTAGACTTTCTCCGATGGCAACTTACTCAACTGAACTCAACTGACCCGAAGTGACGCCTGACATAACGGCCACCACATTCTTCACACCGATCTCTGGGTTCCCAGACTCGATCCAGTTCTTCATATTGAGCGTCCATGTCCTCATCGATGTATGGAAACATGGTTCCACAACAGGTACACGTTGACATTTGACACGCAAGGGCAATATCTGACTCGCTTGTATGTCGTACGCTCTCTACTCCGTGTTTACACTTCGTCATTTGAAATAGGTCTCCCTGCTCTTGTCCTTGCACCCTCTCGTAGGGCATTTGCCGCAGCTGCCTCATAGTTATTCTACACCCGTTGCAGGTATTCTGCGGCCACCGACCACCACGCCACACAAGCCGTCAGATCATCAATCTCCCGAGCATCCCAGACCTGATCAGCCAGTTCCTCATCAACCAGCAGGATCTCGATGTAGATTTGGGTGAGCATGGCCGGAGGATTCCGTGCTCGTGGAGCTATTGCGCGCGGCAAATTCAGGCTATTTGCGCAAAACCAGCAATTCACTGGCGAGCAGAATGGGAAGGGGAAGATTGGAACGGACAGGCTCATTCCAGGGGGCAGAGTATGTCGGATTGTGCCGAACCCTGCCCGCTCCAAATAGAGCGTAATGATCCCTTGTTTTAGGACGGATTCAAATTCGTAAATCTACCTATGGATAGGTGCGAGAACCCGGACCCGACCGTACAGACACTGTCAGAATTACGCTCGCCTTAATGGCGGCTCTCAGGACCGGCCGGGGAAGCGGCCGTTGAGCTGATAGGATGACGACAGGCTGCATTCGATCCGTAGCGGAGTGCGCCAGGCAAAGCTGGCAAAGGATAGGAGATGAAAGTTCTCTACGCGGTAAAGTGTAGCCAACAACCGCGACCCCGAGTGATGTACGTTACCCGTGAGGGTGGTTGTGAAGGGTTCACAGGGGAGATCATGGGCTGGGTATTGAGCGGCGAAAGTGGCCGAATTTCGAGGTGCCGATCTCGTTCTGCTGAAGAGAAGGCAACATAATTTCATGCGCAGAAGGCCAGTGTGGAATGGACCTTGCGCCGTCGTAGACCCCATGCACGTGGAGACATCCTTTGAGCGGAACCTGGGAGATCTCATTCACGCCCGGACAGGCCCGGGCCGGTTCATGAAGGCATAAACCGGACGATGAACAGGTACGTGGATGAGAAGTCGGACAGCGTTATAGTACTGACGAAGCCATCGAACAAAGAGGGCTTGCCCTCGGCGGAGACGGTGGAGGGAAGGACGCTGCCTGAGGGGAACAGCGATCAGGAGACCGCAGTCCGGACACAGAGCCGGGCAGCTGCGTCGAACGATCTGATGGCTGTGCGTAGAGCAGGACAACAGGATGTAGACACGAAGTGCCTGATGCGTTCTCATCTTGTGCAGTAGTTTTGCTCATGCGTTAGTACCTGAAGGAGGAGCCCGGTGCGTTAGTAGCGCGCGCCGGGATCTGTGAGGGGGGTGCCGGGTGACCGGCATTCCTACCGCGACTCCCAACTAAAGACGATACTTGCTCGTCAAACGTCGCCTGCAACATGGCCAATCCGTAACGAATAAGGCACCTCATGAAAAGACCGACGACAAGAACAGCGGCCGGCACTCCAAACTGACTGGATCGAATGTCATCCAATAACGTCCGTTTATTTGCAGTCTGTATGTTGGCCGCATTCGTTATAGCCGGCTTTTTGGCTCCTTATGGGATCCTGGTCGGGCCGATTGCGGATGCGTTCGCGATGGAGATCGGTGTAATCGGGTCGCTGTTTTCGTTTTTCACGGGAGGCATTTTTGTAGGCTACATCGTCGCTTTCTACATATTTATTCAAGTTAAGGTCAAGACCATCATTGTAGTTGGATACGGTGTTGTTGCTCTCGCCGTAACCTCCATCTTCCTGGCGCCAGGGATAGTTACGCTTTCGACGGCACTAGCCGTAATCGGGTTTTGCTGCAGCCTCATCGTTTGCGGTTCAGTGACGCTAATCAGCCAGACCTGGCATGGGAAACAACGTCAGAGCGCACTGGTTGCGCAGGATGCTGCGTTTAACGGCGGCGGCATATTTTTTACCGCCATAACGGCACATCTAATTGGAAAGAACCTTTCCTGGCAGGTTGGTTACGTCTCGCCGGCGTTATTCGCGTTAATGACAATTGTACTTACAATATTCACACGGTTAAGAATCACCGAGCAAACGGAACAAAAAAGCAACGAAACGACCGAATGGAATGCCGGAATCATATTGGTCGGCGTCGCTGTCATGATTTTTATGGCGGCAAAGCTGACTGTTATCGTTTGGGCGCCGCAATACCTGGAGCAGGAATTCGGTGCCTCGCCCCGTCAGGCTAGCGATGTAATGTCCAATGTCTTCCAAGCTGCTTTTTTTGGTTCGTTAGTTGGAACGTATGTCGTATCTAAAGTCCGAATTCATCATTTTCTTGCCATGATGATTTCGATTGGTGTGATTGCAACCCTGGTGATGCTTATCACGGAGGACTTGCAGGTGGTTACGGCAATGGGGTACTTATTCGGGCTGTCCGTTTCGGCCACATTTAATTCGTATATGGCGTTCGCCCTTAGTTTCGTAAGCGCTCCAAACCACAAGAATGTGGCCTACATGCTGCTCGCAGGGGCTGTGGGATCCGGTCTAGGGCCCTTGATAAGCAGCCAGTCCGTCTTGATAACGGATACAACCAGGACACCGATCATATTTGCGTTTAGCCTGATGACGCTGGTACTCGCTGCCGTGCTGGTGATTGGCAGCAAGAACGTGAGAGTGAAGTTGAAATCGATTAGCTAATGCTGAAGTTGAAAATGGTAGTAAAGGGGGTCGAATCCGAATAGCGGGTCGACCGATTTCAAATGACTAATTATTGGATCTGACCCCTTATCTCAAGCTTCATTCTTGGGCAGAGAAGAAACAGAACAGGAGAGAGAAATGAAAAGATTTATGTTTCTGCATTTCGGATTCGAAAAACCCACGCCGGAAATCATGGCGGCCTGGAACAAGTGGTTCGAGTCGGTCGCAGACAAGGCCGTGGAAAACGGGGGTTTCCACGGCGGTGCGCGAGAAATCTCGCGTAGCGGAACCAAGGACCTACCCATGGGGATGGAATCCATCACGGGCTACTCGATCATCAATGCGGAGAGTCTTGATGATGCAGAAAAGATCGCTCGGGACAACCCATTCATCGCGAGCATCCGGGTCTACGAAATCATGACCCAGTAGCTCGGTGACGACGTCAGGACTCGCAATCTAGCGCAGGGGCGCAGCGCTCCATCACGGCGAACCAATAGTTCAGGGTTGCGCAAATGCATTGTCCGCTCTTGAGAAAATCTGACATTGAGGGCTGGGAGATAGCGTCTCCAACCAAATGCCGCAGATACGTACGCGTCTTAACTCTGAAGCCTTGGAACTGCTTGCTTAACCGGAGGAGTCCATATACGGACGTACGTTTTGTCATATAAGTCTTCTGTATAACACTGCAGCGTGACAATCGTATTCCATACGAGTACTGTACGGGCTAGTACGTCTGTAACTCCGAAAGCCAAACCCGCCGAAAGACGGGGATGGAAAGCCATGGGTCCTCGCTTCCTCCGAGAAGCCATAAAATCTTGATTCTTTCGTCAGTGATTACGGTCGTTTCGTTCGCCGGAGAACCCCGATCCTGACACCGAGGTAAGGACGCCGTTTCAGGCGCAGATGCGATTCATGCCCAGTGACGATGCCACGATTGCTTTGGACACGCTAAAGATCAAATATGGCTGGTTCGACTTGACGGAGAAAGTGCTGCAGCGAATGATCGTGACGGCCTCGGGCATCGAAGGCCAAATCGACGCGGTCAAGCCTGGCAAATACAAATTGAAATTTTCGATCAGTGACGACAAGCAGCGTACCGGCAGGACGACGATGACATTCCGTGTCGTCAAATAATTGGAGCGATCTTTGGGCGATCAGAAACGGTTGCCTAATTCCGATGATCCCAAGTGTGGCTAACGCCGTGTTTACAGCAGACGACACGCAACCGATCAGTCGCCTGCGGGTCGTTGGTAAAGAACTCCTTGGTTAGCACGCGGATAACAAAGATTAGGGGCGAAACCCGGATTTACATCGCCTCGAAGCGCCGAATCATCACATTGATCATGTCTTCAACCGCGGCGCGGCCTTTCGAATTCGTTGCGACAAACACGGCCGCATTACGGTCCTTTGCAATCACAGTATGCGCGAACCACCGGCCATTGCTGCCGTTGTGCCAGATAGCCGGTGTTGCTGCCCAACCGGCGGTGTTGACAACCCATCCACCGCCGTAGCTGGTTCCCGGTTGTGGCGTATGAAGTCGGGCAAAACTTGTTGCCAGCAGCAAGCCGTCATTGCCACGCGCACCGTTCAGGTGGGCTGCTATATAAGCCGAGAAATCGCGAAGCGTACTGTGCACAGTGCCCGCCGGGCCTATGGCCAGAGTGTTGTCGGCATCAATACTGCCAGGATCGAATGGCTGCCATATGCCGCCCACGCTCGCATGGCCCCAGGGTTGCGTCCGCATACCGGCCATGCCCGGCGCACCGAATCCGGTATCGATCATGCCAAGCGGTGCGAACAACTCGCGATTCATGAGATCTTCCCATTGTTCGCCAGTCACCTGTTCAAGAATCGCACCCAGGACAATGTAGTTGGCGTTGCTGTAAAGATGCGTACCCACCGCGGTTTGCGGCGCCATGCGTAGTAAGTCGGCCGTCCACATCAGACGTTTGTCCATCATCGGAATCATTGACGCGTTGCTGAGGTCACCGGCTGCGAATGACGGCGACAGCGTGATGTCTTCAGGCAGCCCACTTGTATGCGCCATTAGTTGTTCGATACGCACATTGCGATATTCATTTCGCATATCCGGAACCAGACCCAGCAGCACATCGGCAACAGTGGTGTCCCAATCGAGCACGCCTTGCTCGATCAGCACCGCCGCCAGCGTGCTGGTCATCGACTTGGTTATCGATCCGACGTGCCATTGGTCACTGGTGGTGACAACTTCCGGCTGATTGATTACACGGGTACCGACGGCGGCCATCTCGATGATCAGGCCGTCCTCAATCAGCATGGCCGCCATTGCTGGTACATTATGGCCGGCCCGCGCAGTCTCAAGAACATCCGACAATTGACCATCTGTCGCACTACCGGGGTTGGCGACAACGCTGGAACTGCCACCACAAGCGGTGGCAAGTGACGCAACTGCGCAAAGAACTAAAAATCGGGAACGAAGCCATGCGCCGGACGAAGCGGCGCGATTCGGATCATCAGGAAGTGCTTTCATCGCTGACTCCTCTCTATTCGGGCATTCCCAACTTTCGTGAGGGTTAGAGGTCGAAGACGATGATTCGTTCCAGCCTGCATGAGACTCGTATGCGTGCGGCATCGAGGCCCGTGACCCCCGCCATCAGGACTTGCCTCTTGGATAATGATGCGGAACGCGAGGAAATCGTCGCAGCGTGGGCCGCTAACGATGGATCATTCCGCCAAGATCGTTTCCTGTTTCCAAGTTACCGCAGCTGGCTGTCCTTGCTACCGCGCCGGTTATAACCGCTATGACTTACTACTTCTTTATCGTGCTCAGCCTGGCACTTGATGCACAGGCGCACGCCGGGAACAGCCTCACGTCGCGCTTGGGGAAGGCACTCGCCACACTCTTCACAGTGTTTCAGACTTTCACCGTGCGGCAATTGACTACGGGCACGATTGACCGCGTCCTCGATGGAGGCATCAATCTGTTCCTGTACTGCGCCGTCTTTCGCAAACCCACCAGCCACTAAGACACCCTGATAATCGCCACTGTTGCTTGTGCCAGTCTATAGAATATTTGCAGCCGGTGTTTCGTGACAAGGCTCTTATTGCGTGCCGCGATAGCGCAGCGCTATCTGAAAGGCGACATCGGGAGCAGTCCCGGGATCCACATCCTCGCTGACGCCCAGGCTTAGTTCGTAGTTGTTGAAGATACGAATGTTTCCGCCAACAGTCAGGGTTGTAGCGCTGCCACCGAGGCTAGGGATATCCGATTCGTACATCGCAGACCTTGATGCTCCTTGCAGGCGCAGCTCAATTCGGTCACTGACTTGTAATCCAATGCCTGCAGAAATGTAGCCCGCCCATTCTTTGTAGCGATCGGCGAGTAAATCAGGCTCACCGATATGGATAGCGTGCAGTCTATAGAAGCCATTGAGATTCTGGATACCAAACAGGTTGTTTGCATCACCGGCCAGCCCCAGGTTCAGATCCATGGCACCACTGCCGTGTAGCTTGCTACTGTCCCCGGTGGCGAATTTTGCGCCGAAGCGCAAAGCTACGTGGTGACGGTCGGCTGCAGTCAGCTGCCAACCGCCGAATAATCGCACGTCGCCGATACCTTGCGACTCGCTGTTCACATCGATTGCCCCGCCGGTTCCATCTGTGTATCTGAAGTCGAGTATGTCCTGCGCTCTGTCTGCCCTGTGCCCTTTCGGCAGCCCGAGCCATTTGTGCCAGGAATCGATCAGCGAATCCAGCTGTCCCGCCTCGTGTCGTACGTAAGGCAGTTCGACTCCAAGCTCTAACTTATCGCCAATTCCAATGCGATAGCGGAATTCGAAACGCGTCGTTTCACCGTCGAGGTAAAGAGTCTCTGTCGATCGCAAATCGTCAATAGAATGACTCGCGAGTGTCACCGACAAATCCCAGGCACTTTTACCGGAACTCAGCAGCTTGCCCCCCTCGGTACTGTCCGGAATTCCAAAGACTCCGGTCAGCGGTCCGTTGTCGCGGTCGCGCAGTACATCGCCGAGTGAGGCTTGCGCAAGCAAACACCCCAACACAAGCGAATATCGATACCTTGAATTTATTCTTTCAGCCAAGACCCCAACCTTATTTCTTATTGTGACTGAGAGCTGCAATGGCATCTTATCGCGGTGCAATAAAACAACGGTAGAAATGCTGCGGCAGGCTGACGAAACCACACATATGCTTATATTAATTACGATTAAGATAATAAGTATCGCGCGCCACCTGCACATCGAATCCAGATCTCGGATGTTAACCGACTGTTTATATTAATCAATCAGAAGAAACCAGAATAAGGACACTCACCAAACGAACTCGATTATGGGGACAGTGACCATAAATACATTGCCGTCTGGGTACTCATGTTGCCGCTCTGGCGCGTCAGGTGAGGAATCATCGATTTTCCGCGCGCAGGCACGAGTTTCTGACCAGGTTCGAATTTCGCGTAATCCCGACCGTGCACACACGGCCCACGGTCCACACAGCATTACAGCGGACAGTTTAGCGCGTAATCGATTCAACGAGTAAGAACAACCGGTTGCCGCCGAAGGCAGAGGTATTGAATGATTAAGGCTATTAGGGGCTAGAAAACGGCTGTGCAAAAATAAGCAAGGCACCGCATTATCGAAAAGCCCCCAATTTATACTTATTAATTGGGTGCGTAGCATCGCACTATTGACGGTACCATGGTTCCGATAGCGTGTTTACGCTATAGAGGTATAAACAGGCTTCCAGCCATGTAGGTAGTACACAACATTTGGATTAATAGAATGCGAGTACGAATTCACAAATTATTCGAAATCTTTCTTCAAGCGCATGCTGCTCAACCTGAATCGTCGTTGGTACATTCGCTTGCGCAACCGCCCTGCCTCGGTGAGTTTTTGGACGAGCTCGACCCAAACCTAAAACTTGATTGGACAGGTCAATCTTTTCGGGGGTTGCCCGCGCTGCGAGAAAAAGTCGTTGAGCGTTGGGGCTATGCGCCGGCATGCGGTCCAGATGATGTACTGATTACAGCAGGTACGGCAGAGGCCAATTTTCTGGCTATCAGTAATCTGGTTGGACCAGGTGACGAGATGATAGTAGATGTGCCGGGTTGGCCGCAGCCGTTAGTATTGGGTGAGGCGATCGATGCAAAAGTTAAAAAACTCGTCCGCGATGAAGCTTCGGGATGGATGTTCGATTTCGATCAACTGACTGAACTTATTACGTCCAAAACAAAGCTAATATTTATTTGTAACCCAAACAATCCGACGGGGCACGTACTAAATGAAGTGGAGTTAAAACGCGTGGCCGAATTGGCGGATCGTGTTGGTGCCTATGTATTGACCGATGAGGTTTATCGATCGATGGAGTGGGGCGATCAACCCACGCCGCGGATTGCGAGCATATACGATCGAGGCATTAGTACCGGGAGTGTTTCCAAAGTGTTGGG
>Ga0255052_10000382_pt1 | contig 36095 bp, 32 predicted proteins | sample JV7_2_21_MG_FD_188632 | JGI IMG/M metagenome (GOLD analysis project Ga0255052, IMG submission 188632) | Seawater microbial communities from Jervis Inlet, British Columbia, Canada - JV7_2_21 | ecosystem: Environmental > Aquatic > Marine > Inlet | place: Canada: British Columbia | collected...
ATTTTTCATAATATAAATATATAAATATTCTATTATATTCAATACCGAACAATATAGCACGAGCTGCTAGCTGCGGCTATATCAGCGATCTGGTTTCGGTGCACGAGCCCTACAATGTACGGGAGGGCCGCGGGTGGGATCTTTTTTTCCGGAAGTAAAGCGCAGCGCAGCGAGCCATTCCGGAAAAAAATGATGCCAGCTGCGAGCCCGTGCGAAGAAGACTAGCTGAGTTTGTCTTTGAGGATCTTGTTGACCTGACCGGGGTTGGCCTTGCCACCCGTTTCTTTCATCACCTGGCCGACGAAAAAGCCGATCAGCTTGTCTTTCCCCGCTTTGTATTCGGCGACCTGGCCGGGATTGGCCGCGATAACCTGATCGACGACAGCCTCGATTGCCGAGCTGTCGGTGATCTGTTTGAGGCCACGCGCCTCGATAATCTCGTCGGCGCTGCCCTCACCTGCCCACATGGCCTCAAACACTTCCTTGGCAATCTTGCCCGAAATCGTGTTGTCGGCAATGCGGTCCAGTAGTCCGGCAAGGTCCGTCGCTGCAATGCTGCAGGAATCGATGTCGAGCCCGTCGCGATTCAGGGCGCCGGATAAATCGCCGATCACCCAGTTCGCGGTGACCTGTGCCCTGGCATTCGTGGCCGCAACAACAGCTTCGAAATAATCTGCGACCGCAAGCGAACTCGTGAGAATGAGTGCGTCATCCGGCTTCAGGCCATACTCCGCAACGAATCGATGCTGTTTGGCGTCAGGTAATTCCGGCAACGTCTCGCGTACCTTTTCGATGTACGCCGCGTCGATCTCGACGGGCAACAGGTCCGGATCGGGAAAATAGCGGTAGTCGTTCGCTTCTTCTTTTGAGCGCATCGAACGCGTTTCGTCCTTGTCGGAGTCGTACAGGCGAGTCTCCTGCACTACTGTGCCGCCATCTTCGATCAGCTCGATCTGGCGCTCGATCTCGAAGTTGATGGCTTTCTCGACAAAGCGGAACGAGTTGAGGTTCTTGAGTTCGGAGCGTGTGCCGAGTTCTTTCTGACCGCGCGGCCGTACAGAAATATTCGCGTCGCAACGAAACGAGCCTTCCTGCATGTTGCCGTCGGAGATACCCAGGTAGCGCACGATCGTATGAATCTTGCGCATGTAGGCGACAGCTTCCCTGGCCGAGCGCAGATCAGGTTCCGAAACAATCTCGAGCAGCGGCGTTCCGGTACGATTCAGATCAATGCCGGTCGATTTGTCGAGACCCTCGTGAATCGACTTGCCTGCGTCCTCCTCGAGATGCGCGCGCGTGATGCCAATGCGTTTTTCGTTGCCATCGGCATCGGTGATAAACAGCTCGCCGTGTTCGACGATCGGCAATTCGAACTGGCTGATCTGATAACCCTTGGGCAAGTCAGGGTAAAAGTAATTCTTGCGCGCGAAAACCGAGCGCTGCGCGACGGTCGCGTTCACTGCAAGCCCGAACTTTGTCGCCATGCGCACGACTTCTTCGTTCAGAACCGGCAAGACGCCCGGATAGCCCAGGTCGACAAGGCAGGCCTGTGTGTTTGGCTCGGCGCCATATGCCGTCGATGCGCCCGAAAAAATCTTGCTGTTAGTCGCAAGCTGCGCATGGATCTCAAGGCCGATAACGACTTCCCAGGAGTTAGAACCCATCTCATGCGGATCTGTGAGATGGGTTCTCGTCACGCGAATTCCTCCGGGCAGGCCTGGTGCCAACTGGATAACTGCTCGTAATTGTGCGCACAGCGCAAGATTGCCTCTTCGCCCCAGTGCGGCCCGACGAGATGCAGTCCGACGGGCAGACCATCGACGAAGCCGCAAGGCGTGGAGATCCCCGGCAATCCAGCCAGATTTGCGCCGATCGTATAGATATCGTTTAGGTACATCGTAATCGGATCGTCGATCTTGTCACCGAGCTTGAATGCCGGTGTCGGCGCCGTCGGTCCCGCTATCACATCAACACTGGCAAACGCTTTGTGGAAATCGTCGGCAATCAGGTGCCGCACCTGTTGTGCCTTGAGGTAATAAGCATCGTAGTAACCTGCGGACAGTACGTAAGTTCCAGTCATGATGCGGCGTTTGACTTCAGCCCCGAAGCCTTCGCCGCGGCTGCGACAATATAGGTCGTACAGGTCTTCGGGATCCTCGGCACGATGACCGAAGCGCACGCCGTCAAACCGCGACAGATTGGATGAACACTCGGCCGGCGCGACAACGTAATACGTCGGAACCGACAAATCGAGGTTTGGCAGATCGACCTCACTCAGGATAGCGCCTTGTGACTCGAGAACCGCCAGGGACTCCCTGACTGCCGCAGCGCACCTCTCATCCAGTCCCTCATCAAAGTGCTGCCGGACGATTCCGACGCGCAGTCCCTGGAGCGATTCGGACAAAGCGCCAACATAGTCCGGAACCGGATGATCGATGCAGGTTGAGTCGCGCTCGTCGAATCCGGCCATGACACCAAGCAGCAGAGCGGCATCTTCGCTGGAGCGCGTGATGACGCCAGCCTGATCAAGGCTCGACGCGAAAGCGACCATGCCGTACCGCGAAACCCGTCCGTACGTGGGTTTCAGGCCGACCGTGCCGGTAAGAGCGGCCGGTTGGCGGATCGATCCACCAGTATCGGTGCCAGTCGCTGCCGGCGAAAGCCGCGCTGCAACGGCCGCTGCCGATCCGCCCGATGACCCACCAGGCGAGCACTCGAGGTTCCAGGGATTCCTGACGGGCCCAAAGTAGCTCGTCTCATTGGACGAGCCCATCGCGAACTCATCCATATTGGCCTTGCCGAGTACCACCGCTCCGGCCTCACCAAGCCGCCGTACGACAGTCGCGTCATACGGCGACACAAAATTCTCCAGCATTCGGGAACCACAGGTGGTTAACACATCCCGCGTGCAGAAAATATCCTTGTGCACCAGCGGCAGGCCGTTCAGTACACCAGCATCCCCCGCCGCGCGAGCAGCGTCGGCGCGACTGGCGGACTCAAGCGCTTTTTCCGCTGTGATGGTTACGAATGCATTCAGCGTCTGCTTATGTGACTCAATACGACCGAGCAATGCCTCAGTCAGCTCGACCGAAGAGAAGTCACCACGTCCGAGACCCCCGGCGAGCTGTGTCAACGATTGTGTATGCAGGTCGTGAGTCACGATTCACTCGATGACTTTGGGTACCAGGTACAGGCCGTTTTTGACCACTGGCGCATTTTTCTGAATGGCATCCCGCTCGCTGCCTTCTGTCACGTCATCCATACGCAGCCGCTGCGACTCGTTTAGCGGGTGCGCCATGGGCACGACGTCATTGGTCGCTGCCTGCGATAACTGGTCGACGAAGTCGACAATTCGCGACAGTTTTTCGACCGTTTCGGCGACCTCATCTTCGTCGAGCCTGAGTCTCGCCAGCACGGCAATGTGCTGAACCTGATCTTTGTCGAGTGACACGGGGATATACCTGCTTTGCAGCTGCGTGATTCGCCCCCTCGCGAGCGCGCACGCAATAATACACGCCGCCTTGTGCAATGTCCTGCGCATTGTTAGATTAGCGCGTTAATCTTATTTCGGGACCTTTCCCCAACATGTTCAAGAACATACTGGGTTTTTTCTCCAATGATCTTTCGATCGACCTCGGTACTGCAAACACGCTGATTTACTCGCGTGGCCACGGCATCGTGCTCGATGAACCCTCGGTCGTCGCAATCCGCGAGGACAGCGGCAGGGGCGGACGCGTGATCGAAGCCGTCGGCGCAGAAGCCAAGAATATGCTTGGCCGGACTCCGGGAAATATCACTGCAATCAGGCCTTTGAAGGACGGCGTCATCGCCGACTTCACAGTCACCGAGAAAATGCTGCAGCATTTCATCCGCAAAGCGCACCACACACAGTATTTTCGCCCCAGTCCCAGAGTATTGATCTGCGTACCGTACGGTTCGACACAGGTTGAGCGTCGTGCCATTCGCGAGTCTGTCGAGGGTGCGGGTGCTCGCAAGGTCCATCTGATCGATGAGCCGATGGCGGCGGCGATCGGTGCCGGTATGCCCGTGCACGAGGCGCGCGGGTCGATGGTGCTTGATATTGGTGGCGGCACGTCGGAGGTCGCAGTCATTTCACTGAACGGCATTGTGTACGCCTCATCAGTCAGAATCGGCGGTGATCGATTCGACGAGGCAGTCACGAATTACGTGCGTCGCAACTACGGCATCCTGATCGGTGAGGCAACGGCGGAACGAATCAAACATGAGATCGGCTCGGCGTTTCCGGGCCAGGAAGTGCTCGAGATTTCGGTCAAGGGTCGCAATCTCTCCGAAGGTGTGCCGCGCAGCTTTACATTGAACAGCAACGAGATTTTGGAGGCCTTACAGGAGCCCTTGCAGGGTATTGTCGGGACCGTCAAAGAGGCGCTTGAACAGACTCCACCCGAACTCGGCGCCGATGTCGCGGAACGAGGCATCGTCTTGACAGGCGGTGGCGCGCTGCTACGGGATGTTGACAAGTTGTTGATGGAAGAAACCGGATTGCCGGTTGTCATCGCCGATGACCCGATGACCTGCGTTGCTCGCGGTGGCGGACGAGTCATTGAACTCATTGATGAACATGGCCCCGCAGTGTTCGGGCTGGAGTAAGTTAGAATCAGGGCCTGGTCGACGATTTGCGGATGCTAGCCAACCATGGTCGCTTCCCTAAGCAATGATACAAATCCTGCGAGAATTCCCGCACTAGGCATTCGGGTGCTCATTTTGTTGTTTGTGAGCATCATCCTGATGGTGGTCGATCACCGCCAGAATCACCTTTCCGCTGTGCGCCAGGCCATAGGTGCGGCGGTCTATCCGATTCAGATTGTCGTGGATGCACCATTTCGACTGTGGGAGTGGATTCGCGAAAGCACGGCCGACCGCAATACCTTGCAACTCGAACTGGGCCGATTGCATGCGGAACGGCTTCTGACAAACGCCCGCCTGCAAAGACTCTCCGCACTGGAGGCTGAGAACGCTCGCCTGCGTGACCTTCTCGAGGCGCGCTCACAAGTGCGTAACAAAGTTCGGGTGGCCGAGATCATGGCCGTCGACGCCAATCCCTATCGGCACAATATCGTCATTGATATTGGTGCGCGCGAGGGCGCCTACGACGGGCAAGCCATCGTCGATGTTGTCGGTGTGGTCGGGCAGATCATTGAAACAGGCTTAAGCAATTCGCAGGCAATCCTGATCAGTGATCCAAGTCATTCCCTCCCCGTCGAGGTCAACCGGAATGGCCTGCGTACAATCGCGAACGGCACTGGAGATTTCGGCCGCCTTGATCTGCCCTTCATAACTAACAATGCTGATATTCGGCCCGGAGACTTGCTCGTAACATCCGGTCTTGGCGGCGCATTTCCGTCCGGTTATCCGGTCGCCGTTATCGAGACGGTTAATCGAATTCCACAGAATCCGTTTGCGGACGTCACGGCAACCCCGACGGCGTCACTTGACCAGGTTCGAGAGGTCATGCTGATCTGGCCATCATCCGCTGAACGTGGCAGCAAGGACGATCCGTAGAATGACCAGACGCGGCGAATCACGGCGGCTATCAGTGATTGTGACGATCATCCTTTCTCTGATGCTGACGATTGTACCACTGCCCGACTGGGCAACACCGTTTCGCCCGGACTGGGTCGCGCTGACACTTATTTACTGGGCAATGACGATGCCGCGTACGTGGAGTGTCGGATCTGCGTGGATCGTCGGCGTCGTGTTGGATGTAACGCAAGGCACGATACTCGGCCAGCACGCACTTGCCCTCTGCTTCATTGTCTTTGTCACGGTCCGCCTTAACCTCTTAATGCGGGTGTTCCCGATGCAGCAGCTCACTGCCACGGTGTTCGCGATTCTGGCAATATATCAATTCATTCTTTTCTGGATTAACGGTGTCGCCGGTGTGGACGTGCCTGCCGTCAACTACTGGGGGCCGGTCATTGGGGGGACGATCCTCTGGCCAGTCGTGGTGATGTTGCTTCGCGGAGTACGCGTTCGGGTGCAGACGCGCGCCTAGCATGGATTTACTGTCACCGATAAGAGACCATCACTCCGAGCGCCGTTTATTCATCGGCAGGGTCATCCTTGCCTCAATCATCGGTTTTCTTCTGCTCAGCACGGTCATCGCACGACTGGTGCAATTGCAGGTATTCGACTACGAAGTATTCGCAGCGCAGTCGCAAGGAAACCGTGTCCGCATTCAAGCAGTACCGCCAATCCGCGGTCTCGTTCTTGATCGCCGAGGCCGTGTCCTCGCTGAAAACCTGCCTGCGTATCAGCTTGAGTTGATACCGGAACAGGTCACCGACATCGATGACACCCTGCAACGTCTCGCAACGCTCGGCGTGATCGACGCCGAAGACATTCCCGGCTTCAAAGACCTCAGTGTCAGCGGACCCCGATTCAAGCCGGTCACACTCAACCTGCGGCTGACCGACGAGGAAATCGCCAACTTCGCGATTCAGCGCCCCCGATTCCCGGGTGTCGATTTTCAACCACGGCTTATTCGCCATTACCCTTACGGCGAAGCAGTAGCACATGCGGTGGGTTACGTCGGCGCATTATCAAAAAACGATCTCCAGCGACTTGATTTCTCGTCATATGCAGGTACGGCTCAGACGGGCAAGACAGGCGTCGAAAACAGTTATGAAATGAACCTGCATGGTGACGTCGGCTATCGGCACCTCGTGTCCAATGCACTCGGACGCCAGATACCGACGGACTCGCGCGAACTGGCGGATTCACTGCCTGGCGACGAAATTCCAGCACCGGGCCAGAATCTCTACCTCAGCCTTGACCTCGATCTGCAGCTACTGGCGACCAAGGCTCTCGAAGGGCGGCGCGGCGCTGTCGTTGCTCTCGACCCCTGGACGGGGGAAATTCTCGCGCTTGTCAGTGCGCCGACGTTCGATCCAAATCTGTTCGCCGTTGGCATGTCGACGACCCAATTTGCAGGCCTGCAGGAAGATCTCGAAAGCCCGCTGTTCAACCGCGCCATCCGCGGTACCTACCCGCCCGGATCAACCATCAAACCGATGCTTGCCCTCGCAGCGCTCGAAACCGGCGTTACGAATCTGGCAAGAAAGAATGTGTGCCATGGCTTTTTCATGTTGCCGAACTCGACCCATCGTTATCGCGACTGGAAACCGGAGGGCCATGGAGAAATGGATCTGCACGACGCCATTACCCAGTCATGTGATGTCTACTTCTACGAAATCAGTGTCGACATCGGCATCGACAATATGCACCTCTACCTCGACCAGTTCGGCCTGGGGAACCCGACAGGTATTGACATTAGTGGCGAACATACTGGGCTCGTGCCATCCCGGGAATGGAAGCGCGCGGCGTTTCGCGAACCGGCTGACCAGCGCTGGTTTCATGGTGAAACTGTCATTGCCTCAATCGGCCAGGGCTACATGCTCGCCACACCGCTGCAGCTAGCTAGTGCAGCCGGTGCGTTGGCGACGCGTGGTGCACGCTACGAGCCTCATATCGTCGCTGCGGTCGAGGACACTCTTACCGGCCAAAGGACCTTGACCTCACCCAGGCGACTTGCCGATGTCGCCATCGACAACCAGGAACATTGGGACAGCATCATCACCGCGATGCATGACGTCATGCAGAGCGTTCGCGGCACAGCCTGGGCCACGGGCGGCAACGCGCCGTATCAGATGGCCGGCAAAAGCGGGACGGCCCAGGTTTTTTCTTTGTCGCAGGATGACGAATACAACGAGGAAGATATCGAAGAGCGATTGCGTGACCACGCACTATTCATCTCGTTTGCACCTTTAGAGAACCCGCGCATTGCCGTAGCTGTCATCGTCGAGAACGGATCAAGCGGTAGTCGGGTTGCGGCTCCGATAGCGCGTGCGATCATGGATGAGTACCTCGGGTATGGTGGCCATGCGACTCAGTGATACACACCGTCTGATCACCAAAAAAGCGGCGCCGCTTGGTGGCTTCGGGCACGCGCTGCGCCGTTTTAATATCGATGGGCCGCTGCTTGGCGGGCTCATACTGATCTGTTCGCTCGGTCTCGTCGTCCTGTACAGCGCAATTGGCGAAGATATGCGCCTGTGGCTGAACCAGGTCGTCAGGCTCAGCATCGCGTTGGTTGCCATGTTCATCGTTGCGCAAATGCCGCCCAATTTTCTGCGTCGCTGGACACCGTGGGGATATTTCGCCGGTTTGGTCTTGCTGGTCCTCGTACTGACAATGGGTGAAGTTGGTCAGGGAGCCCGCAGATGGCTCGATCTCGGTATTCGTTTTCAACCATCGGAAATCATGAAACTCGCTGTGCCGATGATGGCCGCCTGGTATCTGCACGACCGGCAGATTCCGCCGCGGATCGGGCAGCTTTTGTTACTCGCATTGATGATCGTCGTACCGACCGTGCTGATAGCCCGACAGCCCGACCTCGGTACGTCACTGTTGATTGCCGCGTCGGGACTGATCGTCATCGTTCTCGCCGGACTGCCGATCCGCTTGATGATTGCGCTGGCCGTACTCTCCGTTCCTGGCGCGCTCGTGTTATGGAATTTCATGCAGGACTATCAGAAGCAGCGCATCGTCACACTTTTCAATCCGGACAGCGATCCGCTTGGCGCCGGCTACAACATCATTCAATCGAAAATCGCTATCGGTTCTGGCGGTTTGTTTGGCAAGGGCTGGACCAATGGATCGCAGGCGCAGCTCGAGTTTCTGCCGGAACGCGATACCGACTTTATTTTCGCGGTTATAGGTGAGGAGCTGGGCATGCTCGGCGTACTATCGCTCATCTGCCTGTACGTTTTTGTTATCGGCCGCGGGCTCTATATTGCGATTCAGGCGCCGGACACCTATTCGAGGCTGCTCGCCGGCACTATCAGCTTGACGTTTTTCGTTTATGTTTTCGTGAACACAGCGATGGTTACCGGCCTCGTACCCGTCGTCGGCATTCCATTACCTCTGGTCAGTTTCGGCGGAACGTCTATGGTGACGCTGATGGTCGGATTCGGTATTCTGATGTCCATCCATTCCAATCAGAAACTGTTGCCGCACTAATGACCTACCGATTTGCCGCCGGCATTGTTTCCTTCCTGTTATTCGTCTCGCCGAGCTACGCCGTCGATCTCGATCGACCCGACGTACAGGCATTTATCAAATCGATGGTCAGTGAGCACGACTACGATCGTGCGAAGCTCCGCGACATATTGAGCAAGGCCGAAATGAAGCGTTCGATTATCGACCTGATCAGCGAGCCGGCCGAAAAAACACTGTCGTGGGCAGAGTATCGACCCATCTTCATGACCAATGAGCGCGTCAATGCCGGTGCCACATTTTGGCGAGAAAACCGTGATGCGTTCCAGAAGATTAGCGCCAGCACAGGCGTACCGATTGAAATTATTGTCAGCATCATCGGCGTCGAAACCTATTTCGGGCGTATCACGGGCGGTCACCGGGTGCTCGATGCACTGGCAACGCTCGCATTTTTCTATCCACCAAGAGCGAAGTTTTTTCGCGGTGAACTCGAGCAATTTCTGTTGCTCATTCGTGAAGAAAACATGCAGCCGGGCAATGCATTCGGCTCCTATGCCGGCGCGATGGGCCGACCGCAGTTCATGCCGTCCAGCTACCGCGCCTACGCTGTTGACTCGACCGGTGATGGTAAACGCGACATCTGGAACAATTGGGAAGACGTCGCGGGTAGCATCGCGAATTTTCTTAACGCTCATGGCTGGAAGTCAGGCGAAGAAGTTGTATCCCAGGCGACAGTCGGTGGCCGCTGGGTGGGTCCGTTTCCAGATAATGTATTAATGCCCGAGGAGACCGTCAGCTCTTTAAGCAAGAAAGGTATGATGTTCTCAACCGACCTGCCAATCGACGGCGTGAGCCAGCTGCTGACACTTCAAGGCAGCGACGGTGACGAGCATTGGGTTGGCTTTCACAACTTCTTTGTCATCACGCGTTACAACCGCAGCGTCATGTACGCGTTAGTGGTTTACCAGCTCGGACAGGAAATAGCGCTAAAGGTCGAAAGTGGTGCACCGTAATCGGGTTCAATTCCTGCTGCTGATGCTGCTGTTCGCAACGCTCGCGAGTTGTGGATCCAACAAGGCTAAAGACGGTCCACCGCGTTCGGGCAGCACCTCGATGCGCGAGTTGCCGGACGATGCGGTACCACGACGTGAACCACGCAGCAAACACGGCAATGGCCCTGTCTACGAAGTGTTCGGTCAGCGCTACACGGTCATGGAGAGTAGCAGCGGCTATAGAGAACGTGGCGTCGCCTCATGGTACGGCAACAAGTTTCACGGCAAGCTCACATCAAATCAGGAACGTTATGATATGCATGCGATGACAGCTGCTCACAAAACCCTGCCACTGCCATCATACGTTCGTGTCCGCAATCTGAGTAACAACAGGAGTGTTGTCGTTCGGGTCAATGATCGCGGGCCATTTGTGCCTAATCGAGTCATCGATCTTTCTTACTCGGCCGCTCTGAAGCTCGACATGGTTAAGGATGGCACCAGCCTCGTCGAAGTCGAGGTAATCAACTTCGACCCACCATCCGGCGATCGTCCGACGCAGCAGACAACCGCAACCACAGCTCAAAAAACCGAACCAGTGCCGGTTTCCAGCAACAGGATTTATGTGCAAGCTGGTGCGTTCGGCACCCGCGATAATGCCGAACGTCGCCTGACGGCGCTACGGTCTCGCGGCATAGTCGCGTCATTCGTACTCGAAGACACCAGAAGCAGCCCTACCTTGTATCGGGTGCGAATCGGTCCAATCAAGAGCGTTGAGCAATACGACATCATCGTCGAGGAACTCGAAATCCTCGGCATCACGGACCCGTACCTCGTCACTGAGTAGCCGCTACGCGACCGAGAATTCAATACACAGGCCCGCTACCGGGTATGTGCTCTCACTAAACTTCGCTCGCCGTCCCTGGCTCGCTCAGATCGTTCTCCGCTTGCTTGGGCGTCCTGCGTCGCAGCGCTACGCACGACGCTCGAGCACACACACCGATACCGGGCCGCTGCGGTCTCCGGGAGGGCCGCGGGTGGGATCTTTTTTTCCGGAAGTAAAGCGCAGCGCAGCGAGCCATTCCGGAAAAAAATGATGCCAGCTGCGAGCCCGTGCGTCGATAGCGCCCGCTTAACGGAATCCGGACATGAGCGAAACGATCATCCCGTTCACTGGCCGTGCAACGAAATTGCCTGGTGTCGACGGGCGCCTACCGTTTTGGTGGAATCCGGGTAGAATACGCGCCCTGACGTTTTGCCTCTGAGAACTCATGACAGTCCGCTCTTTCGCGCTTATCGCGCTGTTTGTCACTACAAATTTACTTGCCGCTGAGCCTCGCCCGTTGCCGGCACCACCGATCATTGGTGCCACGAGCTACCTTGCTATCGACGGCAGGACCGGCTACGAGGTTGCTGCATTCGAACCCGACAAGGCTGTCGCGCCTGCAAGCCTGACCAAGCTGATGACGGCCTATGTCGTCTTCAAATCGCTTGAAGCAAATCAGGTACAGCTGAGCGATGAGGTCACTGTGAGTGAAAAAGCATGGCGTGCTGAAGGATCACGCATGTTTATCGAGGTGGGCAAGCGCGTGGCGGTGCAGGACCTGTTACTCGGCATGATCGTGCAATCCGGCAATGATGCCAGTATCGCATTGGCTGAACACGTAGCCGGATCCGAATCTGTTTTCGTTGAGATCATGAATCAGTACGCACAATCTCTGGGTATGCTGTCGAGCAATTTCGTCAACGTGACCGGCTTGTCACACGATGATCATTATTCGACAGCTCGTGATCTTTCGACGCTGGCGGCCGCGATCATCAGGGAGTTTCCGGAGTACTACAAGTGGTACTCACTCAAAGAATACACGTTCAATAACATCAAGCAACCGAATCGAAACAATCTTTTGTGGCGTGACGACTCGGTTGACGGCATGAAGACTGGCCATACGGACGCTGCGGGCTACTGCCTCGTGTCGTCGGCGCAACGCGATGACATGCGCATCATTTCGGTGGTGCTCGGAACGTCAAGCGCCAAAGCAAGGATTGACGGCAGCCAGGCGCTGCTCAATTACGCGTTTCGTTTTTTTGAGACTCGCCTCCTATACAGAGCTGGCGAAGAGATCACAAGAACGCGAATCTGGAAATCAGAGAACGAATTCACGTCACTGGGTGTGTTAGACGATTTGTACATCACCGTGCAGCGTGGCAATTATAATTCGTTGCAGTCGGTGCTTAACATCCCTGCGGCACTGGTCGCGCCAGTAGCAACGGGGCAGCCACTTGCCGAGCTCAAAATCAGTCTGAATGGGACCGAATTGCTTGGCGAACCATTGCGTGCCCTGGCCGACAATCCCAGCGGATCGATATGGCAGCGGACGCGTGACAGCGTCAGTCTCTGGTTCGAGTAGGGTACGATGAACGACGAGTCATTACTCAAGTTTCCCTGCGCTTTTCCAGTCAAGATGATGGGGCGCGACACCCCGGAATTCAGAGAAACAGCGCGATCTCTCATTGAGAAACATACCGGTCCAGTTAGCGATACCGCGATCAACGATGCACTGAGCCGCAAAGGCAATTTCGTTTCAATTACGATCACAGTGAACGCGCTGAGTCAGGAACAACTCGACGACATTTATCGTGACGTCTCGTCACACGAAGACGTTCTCATGGCGTTATGAGCCAAATCGTCATTCGCGAACTCGGCCTGCAAGTCTACGAACCCGTGTGGCGAGCTATGCAGAACTTTACCGACACGCGCAATGAATCGACGCATGACGAAATCTGGTTTGCCGAGCACGAGAGCGTATTTACGCTCGGCCTCAATACAGCTCCCGAGCACCTGCTTGACCCGGGCGACATTCCTGTCATTCAGATCGATCGCGGCGGACAGGTTACGTATCACGGGCCTGGCCAGCTCATGGTCTACCCGTTGATCGATTTGAGCCGCGCTGGTCTTGGCGTACGCGACCTCGTCACTGCACTCGAGCAAAGCGTTGTTGACCTTGCGGCCGAGTACGGAATCGAAGCCGCCAGCCGAAGCGATGCGCCGGGTGTTTACGTCGACGGCGTCAAACTGGCCAGCGTCGGACTGAGAATTCGGCGCGGCGCGAGCTTTCACGGGCTGGCGCTCAATGTCGACGTGGATCTTGAACCGTTCTCACGCATTAATCCCTGCGGGTTCAAGGACCTCGAATTGACTGACCTTGCACGTCTTGGTGCGGAGCGCGAGCTGGCGACCGTGCGCGACAAATTATTGCCGCATCTGCTGCGCCACCTGCGGATGGATCAGGCGTTGAGCTCGGTCAGCATTTCCGGTGTGCCGACGTCTCTCCAAAGTCCGGAGTAAATGCTGCCACTTAACTGACCGGCATCAGCGGCAGCCCGCAACATCGGAACGACTGAGAAACGTCCTGGCGCGCAGTTTGCGAAGAACTCCGGACGATATATGGCGACCCCGCTAAACGTGAATTCGGCCTCGCCACCATTGCGCACGCGCCCATCGACCAGATCAAAGTCACCCCTGGTTTTGTCACCCGGCGTCGGTACGAGCACGAGGTGAGCAATATCATCGTTACCCGGCTCCTGGGTAGGAAACGGCATATCCGTGAATATGTCTGCGTTGACTACGAGAAACGCTTCGCTGCCGAGCATCGGCAGTGCGCGATGAATGCCACCGCCTGTCTCAAGAATGTCGTCGCCTTCCGGACTGTAAACGACGTTCAGTCCGAAGCTCGACCCCGACCCGATTCGATCTACGATCTGTTCACCGAGCCAACCCAGGTTGATGACGACGGTTTCCACACCAGCCGCTCTGACGGCGTGAAGATGACGTTCGAGAAGACTGTCGTTGTGCACCTCGACAAGCGCTTTGGGAACCGTGTCGGTTACCGGGCGCAGACGCTCGCCGCGTCCCGCCGCAAGAATCATCGCAATCATAAGGACACGCGGAGCATGGGCAAACAACGATTCTTGATCAGATCGACAAGGAATCCGAGCTCATCATGGCGTGGGCCAAGTTCAACGATGTAGCCTAAAGTGCGCGGCACATCCGCCATGTAGCCGGGCTTGCCATCTCGATGTTTGAGGCGCGCAAATATTCCGGCCGCCTTGAGATGGCGTTGTACACCCATGATTTCCAAGTAATGCATGAACTGACTCTCGTCTACCTGTTGCCGGATTGCAGCATCAACATCGCCGTAAAACGAATACGCCCAGTCAGCCACCTGCGACTGAGGCCACTGCACGTAGCAGTCCTTGAGGAGTGAAACGACATCGTATGTGAATGGGCCTTCCACGGCGCCTTGAAAATCAAGAATGCCAGGATTGTTCTCGTCCGTGACCATCAGGTTTCGCGAGTGGTAGTCACGATGCACAAATACCTGCGGTTGATCCAGAGCATTGCTTACCAGTGAATCGCACAGCTTCTGCCAATTCGATTCATCGTCTTCACTGAATTCGATGTTCAGATCTTTTTGACATAACCAATCGTGAAAAAGCGACAACTCGAAACGCAGTAGTTCGTCATCGTACGGAGGCAATCGCGACTGAAATGCGGCACCGCGGTTCTGCATCAGATTCAAAGAATGCAGCGCGTCATCGTACAATGATTCCGCGCAAGCTGGGTCCTTCTGCAATTTTTCGAGGTATTGCGTCGTGCCGAGGTCGGACAAAAGCAGGAATCCGTCATCAAGATTCGCTTCCATAACTCTTGGTGCATTGAGCTGCATTGATTCGAGAAACCCGGCGATTCGGATGAACGGCCTGCAGTCTTCCTGCTCGGGCGGCGCATCCATCACGATTAAACTTTCACGCGCCGAATGCACTCGAAAGTAACGCCTGAAACTGGCATCGTCGGAAGCCGGCTGTGGTGGCGCGTCGGCGGGCACGTCGATATCGTGTAACCAGTTGCTTAATGCCGCCAACCGACTATCACTATGAGTACTCGAAGAGTTGATTGAAGACCTCCGTAACGCGTTGAAGCACCTGCAAAACTATGCGAAGGTAACATACCCCTGTAAATCGAAAACCATCTTGTCTTCGAATTATTCAGAAGCGGTCTTGAGAATATCCGTGCATTGCGTCTCTGCGGTCGCTGGCCCGGGATGCGCGGCGCGGGCCGCGCCCCGATCGTGGCAGCTGTTGAGACCACTGCTTGTCATCGCAGGTGTCCTGCTGATTCTGCCCTATGCGCGCGGCGCAGAGTCAGATTCATGCTACGCACCTGTCGAACATGTGGCCGCGGGCCGGCCAATATCGATGATCGATCCGTCCAATCCTGAGGCGATTGTATTTGAAGTTGGGGCGCTCGAAGCGCAGCTCGGCGATGGGCCTCGCGCGTCAATGACTGGCGGTGTCTTACTCCGCCAGGGTGACAAGCTTGCAGGCGCGAACAGTGCGCGCTACGACCCAACACAGCGGGCCCTTTTACTCAATGGCAATGTCCGTTACGAAGATCGGAACTCGCAGGTCCAGTCGGACAGTGCAGAATTCGCATACGGTCTTGGCCGTATTCGTTTTGAAGGCGCGAATTTTACTATCGGTGCCAACAGTGCTCACGGTGCGGCTGAAGCACTCGAAATCAACAAAGAAGGACGACTCGAACTCGATCGCGTGAGTTATACGACATGCCCGCCCGAGTCGAATGATTGGCTAATCGAGGCAACAGACATCGATCTCGATACGAGCAAAGGTGTCGGATCAGCGAAAAACGTCAAGCTGCGCTTCCAGGGTGTGCCGATTCTTTGGGCACCGTACCTGTCCTTCCCGATCAGCGACGCGCGTAAATCGGGCGTCCTGGCTCCGCAAATCGGCAGCACAAATCGCAGCGGCAATCAGCTTCTCGTGCCTTTCTATTGGAATATTGCACCCAACTACGACGCCACGATCACGCCGCGAGAATTGACAGACCGCGGTTTTCAACTCGGAGCACAGTTTCGATATCTGACCGACACGATGAATGGCAGCCTTGACGCCGAGCACTTGGCGACCGATAGCATGTACGACGACAAATCACGCACCATGATGCAGCTCAAACACCGGACGATGTTCGTTAACGGCTGGCGCAACCGCATCGATTATCGCGAGGTGTCTGACAGCCAGTACTTTGAAGATCTGGGTGGCAGCCTGAGCGTCTCCAGTATCACGCACCTCAATCGCACCGTCAGCTTTGACTATCACACTGACACGATCTCCTTTTTCGGCCAGGTGCAAGACTATCAGACCATCGATCAGTACGACGTCGACACCAACCCCGAGGGGGTCGTTCCGGAAGATGAACCCTATCGCCGCGTACCACAACTGCTCGTACGTGGTAGCTGGCCTGACCAGTGGCTCGGCATGCGTTTCGGTCTCGACGGAGAACTCGTGAATTTCGATCGCGATGTTGGCGTCACGGGCTGGCGCCTGAACATGGCCCCAAGAGTCGAAGCACCGTTTTCGCGTCCGGGCTGGTTCATAACTCCCGCGGTCACACTGGACCACACGCAGTACGAATTGAGCGACACGCTGCCCGGCCAGGATAGCAGCCTAAACCGAACCGTTCCCATTAGCAGCCTCGACATCGGCATGGTACTTGAACGCAGCATGAGCGGATCGCGAGAGGGCAGAATCCAGACGATCGAACCACGCATGCTGTACGTGCATGTTCCGCACTCGGACCAGGATGATTTGCCGGTTTTCGACACGATCACGCCGGATCTAAATCTCATCTCACTATATCGCACGAATCGCTTTCTCGGCGTTGACCGAATCGCGGACACTGACCAGCTCAGTATTGGCGTGACATCGCGAATTTTCGATGCGTCGTCGGGCCGTGAACTCGCTGCGGCAACGATCGGCCAGACGCGATACCTTAGCGCCAGCGGAGTCACGATGCCGGGCGAGTCGCTTATCGACAGCGATTCATCTGATTACATCGCCGAAATACGCTTCCTGTTGGTCGAGAACCTCAATTTCGATGTTGGGCATCAATGGGGCGAAAAAGACCGTGGTACAACTCAGTCGCAAGCACGCCTGCAGTACCGGCCTGCTAGCAACAAGATCCTGAATCTTGCCTATCGCTTCCGCCGCGATTCACTTGAGCAAGGTGATCTGTCCTGGTCCTGGCCCGTCAGCACGCAGTGGAATTTTGTCGGCCGCTACAAGTTCTCATTCCGCGACGACGAAGCGCTCGATCAGTTTTACGGTTTTGAATACGAAAGCTGTTGCTGGGGACTTCGGCTGGTGTCCCGTCGATACATATCAGCACGCGATGGAACTCGCGATTCGTCGATCGGTCTGCAACTGGTATTGAAAGGAATGTCGAGTGTCGGTACCGCGGCTGACAAAATGTTGGAACGTGGTATTCTTGGCTACTCCGCGAACCTCCGGTAGTAAATAGTGTTTAAAATCAATAAATTATGCGCCTGCGCGTGCGCAATCGCCACTTTGCCCATCGCATCCGTCGCTACATCGGCCGAGCTTTCTGAAACCGGCGAATTTCTTGATGGCGTCGCTGCCATCGTAAATGAAGGTGTTGTCCTCAAGAGTCAGGTACGGGATCAGACAGCACAGATTATTCTACACGCAAGCCAGGCTGATCCGCCGATGCCACTACCACCCGCCGATGTCCTGCGCGAGCAACTGCTCGAGCGATTGATCCTTACCGAAATTCAGCTGCAACGCGCGGAGCGCATCGGGCTGCAGATATCGGATCAGATGCTCAATCAGGCGATTGGACGAATTGCTGCGTCGAACGGCGTTGCATTCGCCGACATGCCGGCCATTCTCGCCCAGGACGGTATCGACTACGCGACATTTCGCAGCGACTTACGCGATGAAATCACACTTGAGCAATTGCGGCAGATCGATGTCGGTCGACGTATTCAGGTCTCACCGCGCGAGATCGAGCAGTGTATTGCGAACCTTGAGGGCAGCGTCGTCGTCAACTCAGACTTCAACCTGTCGCACATCCTGATTTCCCTGCCGGAGTCTGCGACAGCCGATCAGATTGCAGACGCGCAGGAAAAGGCTGACGATATTTATAAGCAGCTGCAAGATGGTGCTAACTTTGGCGAGATGGCGATTCGCTACTCCGATGCACAAACCGCGCTCGAAGGCGGCACGCTAGGCTGGATGAAGGGAAGTCAGCTGCCGACCTTGTACACCGATGTCGTCGCGGCGATGGCGAACGGCGAATTCTCCGAGCCGTTTCGCGGCTCGAGCAGTTTTCATATCGTCAGAATCAATGAAATGCGCAGCGCTGATCAACGCAGCGAAATCGATCAGGTCAATGTTCGCCATATACTCGTAACACCAAACGAAATCATCGATGATGAAACGGCCGTACAACAGCTTGACGACGCGCTCGAGCGCGTCGGTGAAGGCGAAGATTTTGAGGAAATTGCCAAATTGCTATCGGATGATCCCGGCACCGCACAGCTCGGTGGAAATCTCGGCTGGTCAAGTTCGGGCACATTTGACCCTGAATTTGAAAGAGTCCTGGGCGAGACCGGGATTGGTTCAGTCAGCGAGCCATTCCGCTCCTCATTCGGCTGGCATATCCTTGAAGTACTCGATCGGCGAGTCTATGACAATACCGATGACCTTAAAGAGAGAAATTGCGTGCTTCAAATCCAGAACAGCAAACTGGAAGAAGAAACACAGTTGTGGATACGTCGCTTGCGAGACGAAGCGTTCGTCGAAACCCGCATCTGAGCGTAATCGCAGACGACAGGACATTCTGTCGTGACTCAAAACAGACCACTTGTCGTAACGGCCGGGGAACCGGCCGGCATCGGTCCGGAGCTTTGTCTGTCGCTGGCCAAGGAGAGCTTTCCTACAGATATCGTCGTTATCTCCGATCCAGAATTGCTGCGGTCGCGGGCCAGGATGATCGGCATCGACGTAACGATCACTGAGATCGACGGGGACAACGTTACTCTTAAGCCAGCACAGCCTGACGAGTTGCTTGTTATTGCGACTCGTTTCGCCGCAACTCCTGAGTGCGGCCAACCTGATCCGGCCAATGCTCAGACATTGCTCGACGGGCTGCGAATCGCCGTTGCCGGATGTGTCGATGGGCGATTCTCGGGTCTGGTGACGGCACCGCTGCAAAAAAGTGTGATCAACGATGCCGGCATCGAGTTTACCGGCCACACGGAATTCCTGGCAGAACTCACGGACACGAATCTACCAGTTATGCTGTTGGTAGCCGGCGATTTGCGTGTAGCGCTCGCCAGCACTCATCTTCCGCTGCGCGATGTACCGGATTACCTGACCCGCGACGGTCTGCGCGAGGTCTTGCAGGTACTGGTCAATGACTTGCAAAGAAGATTCCGAATTGACAACCCCGAAATCGTCGTCTGCGGTCTCAATCCGCACGCCGGCGAAGGCGGCCATCTCGGCTCTGAAGATGCCGAAGTGATTGCGCCTGCCATCAGGGAATTCGCGGAGCGTGGATTCAAGGTCCGCGGCCCGCTTCCCGCGGACACGGCGTTCACGCCTGCGGCCGGCCATAAAGACGCGGTCCTCGCGATGTACCACGACCAGGGTCTGCCCGTTCTGAAGTACGCGGGATTTGGACACGCCGTTAACGTCACATTGGGACTGCCGATCGTGCGCACATCGGTCGACCACGGTACAGCGCTCGATATCGCCGGGAGCGGTCGTGCGAACAATGGAAGCCTGATACAGGCTGTACGACTTGCCGCCGAGTTGGCAGAGATATGAGCCCGCACCGTCCTCGTAAACGATTCGGGCAGCATTTTCTGACGGACCCGGGCGTCATCGAAGCAATAATTAGTACAGTCGCACCACGTGAAAGCGACGTCATCGTTGAGATCGGACCAGGACGCGGGGCCATTACTCGTTCTCTGGCCGCGCGTACAGGCGCATTGCACGCCATCGAGCTTGATCGTGATCTCGCCGCCAGCTTGAGAAGAGAATTCGACGCAGGCACGAACGTTACGATTCATGAAGCGGACGCCCTCAACTTCGACTTTGGCGACCTCGGCGGATCTCTGCGAATCGTCGGCAACCTGCCGTACAACATATCAACGCCGTTGCTATTTCATTTGATCAGCTATCGAAAACACATTGTCGATATGCATTTCATGTTGCAGAAAGAAGTTGTCGACCGCATGGCGGCGGGTCCGGGCAGCAAGACCTACGGGCGGCTCAGCATCATGCTCGGCTGCCACTTTCAGATCGATGCCTTGTTTGACGTCGACCGGCAGGCATTCGATCCCCCACCCGACGTGACTTCTGCTGTAGTGCGCCTGGCGCCGGTGCCGGCCGGGACCTTTGTCATCGAAAACGAGGAGCGTTTTTCAGAACTCATCGCGCAAGCATTCAGTCAGCGACGCAAGACAATTCGCAATTCATTGCGAGAGCTTGTTGATGAAACGATGCTCGAATCGGTCGGTATCGATCCGGGATTACGCGCCGAAGCGATTTCGATCGCTGACTATGTCCGGCTTGCGAATACGTTAGAATAGCTCTATGGACGAGACTAGCTGCGATATTCGCATTCAGGTCGCTACTGACTACGTTGACGAGCAATCCGAGCCGGACTCGAATCGCTACGTGTTCGCGTACACGATTACGATTTCGAACGATGGCGATGTGCCGGCACAGTTGATCAGTCGTCACTGGGTCATCACCGATGCAAATGGCAAGGTGCAGGAAGTTAGTGGCGACGGTGTCGTCGGAGAGCAGCCGCATCTGAATCCGGGTGAAGAGTTTCGCTACTCTTCCGGTGCCATTCTCGAAACGCCAGTCGGTGCTATGCAAGGTTTGTATCGCATGAAAGCCGACAACGGCGTCAATTTCGACGCCCTTATCGCGCCCTTCACGCTCGCGGTACCGGGCGTTCTGCACTAATCACACGAGCCAGCCATGGCGGTATACGCGATCGGAGATTTGCAGGGCTGCTACGACCCGTTTCGCAAAATTCTCGATGCGATCAAATTCGATCCTGATGAAGACACGCTCTGGCTAACTGGAGATCTCGTCAATCGAGGCCCTAAATCGCTGAAAACATTACGGTATGTGAAATCTCTTGGCGATTCCGTCATCACTGTCCTGGGCAATCACGATCTGCACTTGTTGGCGCTCGCGGCGGGCAAGGTCCGCTACCGTAATCGTTTCGAGTCACTGCAAAGCGTTTTCAAAGCGAGCGATTGTGACGAATTGATCGACTGGCTACGGCACCGTCCACTCGCACATTACGACAAGTCGCTTAAGACATTGCTCGTTCACGCCGGCACGCATCCGCAGTGGAGCGCCAAGAAAACGCTCGCTCGCGCAGTCGAAGTCGAAGAAGCCCTGAGAGGAGACCAGCACCGCGTGTTGCTCGGCAAGATGTATGGCAACACTCCGGCGCGGTGGTCGGGCGGCCTGTCCGGTTACAAGCGCCTGCGATTCATCATCAACTGCCTGACACGCATGCGCATGGTGACGAAAAAAATGCAGCTGAACTTTTCTCACAGCAACGCGCCGTTTCGCGCCCGTGATAATCTGGTTCCCTGGTACGGCGTTGAAGATGCGGCCTGGTCAGGCACACGAATCGTGTTCGGTCATTGGTCCGCACTTGGACTGATCGTGCTACCTGACTTGATAAGTCTCGACACAGGTTGTGTATGGGGCCGGCAGCTGACCGCCGTCCGTCTCGACAAGCGGGTTACGCGAGTCTTCCAGGTAGAGGGTCAGGCGTAACGATTCACCGCTTCGGACGATGCGGTCAATCGACACTTGCAGGAACTAATCGTGCGAGAGTGGTAAACACAACATCGTAGTCATCCGACTCGTCCTTGCCATGTTCCTCGCGAGTCGTCTCGCACCACTCGTCCACGGCAAGATCCGGAAGAAACACATCGCCTTCAACGTCGGCCTGCACGCGGGTCAGGTAAATACGATCGGCGCGGGGTAGAAACTCCTGATAGATGTGGCTGCCACCAATGATCATGATCTCCTCGGCACCGGCAGCCGCCTCAACAGCAGCATCAATCGAATGCACGACATCGCAACCAGCCGCCTCGAAACCGGCCTGGCGCGTTATGACGATATTCTGGCGGCCGGCCAGCGGCCGGCCAATCGATTCGTAGGTCAGGCGACCCATGACTATCGATTTGCCCATAGTCAGTGACTTGAAGCGCTTCAGGTCACTGGAAAGATGCCACGGCAATTCGCCTTTTGCGCCAATGACGTTGTTCGTCGACGCCGCGACGATCAGTGAGATCACACGGCAACCGCCGCACGGATATGCGGATGCGATTCGTAGTTGAGGATTTCGAAGTCCCCAATCTCGTAATCGAAAATGCTCGGTGGTTTGCGCTTGATAGCAAGGCGCGGCAGCGGCAGTGGTTCGCGCTGCAATTGCTCGTCCGCCTGCTCGAGGTGATTGCTGTAGAGATGGCAGTCCCCACCCGTCCAGACAAAGTCACCAACTCCGAGGTCGGCCTGTTGCGCGAGCATGTGCGTCAACAATGCATATGACGCGATGTTGAATGGAACGCCGAGAAAGATATCGCAACTGCGCTGATACAACTGACACGAGAGCTTGCCCTCCGCAACCCAGAACTGAAACAGGCAGTGGCAGGGCGGCAACGCCATATTGTCAATTTCGCCGACATTCCAGGCGCTCAAAATAATGCGCCGCGAGTCCGGATTCTCGCGCAACTGCTGCATGATCTGCGATATTTGATCGATACTTCCACCGTCCGGCGTTGGCCAGCTGCGCCATTGCACGCCGTAAACCGGGCCCAGTTCGCCCTCCTCGTCGGCCCATGCGTCCCAGATCGACACGCCGTTAACTTTGAGATATTCGATGTTGCTGTCGCCCTTCAGGAACCAGAGCAACTCATGAATGATGGACCGCAGGTGTAGCTTTTTCGTGGTGATGACCGGAAACCCTTCACTCAGGTCGAAGCGCATCTGGTGACCGAACAAGCTCAGAGTACCGGTACCGGTTCTATCTTCCTTGCGAACACCGTTTTCGCGCACTTCGCGCATCAGCGACAGGTATTGTTGCATATCAGGCAGCCGCCTCCCTGTTAGTCGAGCGATACGCCATGACCAGCATCGTAGCACCGACGATAATCATCGGCGCACTCAGTATCTGGCCCATCGTTACCCAGTCCAGCGCAAGATAGCCAAGGTCCGCATCGGGGACGCGGTAGAACTCGACGAAGAACCTGAAGACACCGTAAAGCGCCAGGAACAATCCTGATACGGCCATGTACGGCCGCGGTCGGGAGGAGAACCACCAGAGGATTGCAAACAGGATGAATCCCTCGAGCGCCGACTCATACAGCTGCGATGGATGCAGGACCTCTCCTCGATACAGCACGCCCCAGGCGACATCTGTCGGTTTGCCCCAGAGTTCGCCATTGATGTAATTGCCGATGCGACCAAAGCCGAGCCCGAGCGGAATGAGCGGCGCGACGAAGTCCAATATCTGCCACATCGTCTTGCCACGACTGCGACCGAATAACCACATCGCAAACATGACACCAACAAGACCGCCGTGGAATGACATGCCACCTTCAGTAATCTTGAACAGGTACAGCGGGTCCGAGATCAGATACTCCCAGCCGTAGATTATGCAATAGCCAACGCGGCCACCGACGATGATGCCCAGCATGCCATTGAAGATCAGGTCATCGACCTCTTTAGGACCAATCGGCGAATACGCTTTCTGACAACGCCGCCTTGCGAGCCACCAGGCGAAGACAAAAGCCAGGACGTACATCAACCCGTACCAGCGGATTTTCAGAAATCCTATCGAGAATATGACCGGGTCGATCTCGGTGTAGACGAACATGAAATTCTTCGGTTTGGAAAAGGATCTGTATCATAGCAAACCATGACCAATCGCCTCGCCAAAGAAACGAGCCCATACCTTCTGCAACATGCCGATAACCCGGTCGACTGGTACCCGTGGGGAGATGAAGCATTTGAGATCGCGCGAAATGCCGGCAAACCGGTACTGCTCTCGGTCGGCTACTCGGCCTGCCACTGGTGCCACGTCATGGCGCACGAATCATTCGAAGATGAGGACACGGCAGCGCTGATGAATCGTCTTTTCGTCAACATCAAAGTTGATCGGGAGGAACGGCCGGATGTGGACAGGATTTACCAAACCGCGCATCAGTTGCAGTCGCAACGCGGCGGCGGCTGGCCACTAACCATGTTTCTCAACGCCGAGGACCAGCGGCCATTCTTCGGTGGCACCTACTTCCCGAAAGACGCCAGCCATGGAGTGCCGGCGTTCGGCGATCTGCTGCGTAAAGTCGCGAACTACTTCGACGAGCGACGCGACGAAGTTCGTGAACAGGGAAAAAGGCTAGGCGATGTATTGAGCCGTCTGGATCCACCTGCGGCTTCAGCCAGGCACAAGATGACTCCCGCGCCAATTGCCAGGGCTCGCGAGCAGATCGCAAACAACTTCGATCAGGACTTCGGTGGCTTTGGTGGTGCGCCCAAGTTTCCGCATCCGACCACGATCGACCGACTTCTCAGAACCTGGCGAAGCTCCGCCAGCGATGCAGAACCCGATATCCACGCCCTGTTCATGGCAACGCTGACGCTGACACGGATGGCCGAAGGCGGCATCTACGATCATGTTGGTGGCGGATTCTGCCGATACTCCGTCGACCGCTACTGGCAAATCCCGCATTTCGAAAAGATGCTTTACGACAACGGGCCGCTGCTCGCTATTTACTCACAGGCGTTTCTCGCGACCGGCGAGAAACTGTTTGCGCACACAGCCAACCAGACTGCCGACTGGATGCTTTCCGATATGCGTTCGCCCGAGGGCAGTTTCTTTTCATCTCGCGATGCCGACTCCGAGGGTGAAGAAGGCAAATACTACGTCTGGACTCCGGACCAGGTCGCCGCGCTCCTCGAGCCCGGCGACTACGATTTATTCGCGCACAGATTTGGCCTTGACAAGGACGCCAACTTCGAAGGCAGGTGGCACCTGACTGTACAAGAGGCAGTCGACGACCCAGGTTCGGTGATCGATCAGGTGCGATCGACACTGCTTGCCGAGCGCAGCAATCGCATTGCGCCTGACCGTGATGAGAAACAACTGACGTCGTGGAATGCGCTGGCGATTCGCGGACTGGCTATTGCCGGGCGCGTCTTCGAACGGGAAGACCTGATCGAAGCTGCCGTCGATGCGAACACCGCTATTCACGACAAACTCATGATCGACGGTCGCTTGCTGGCGAGTTACAAGGACGGCGAAGCGCGATTCCCGGCGTATCTTGACGACCACGCGTTTTTGATCGATGCCCTGCTCGAGCTATTGCAGACACGTTGGGACACCACGCAGCTCAAATTTGCAACACAAATCGCCGACCTGTTGCTTGAGCACTTCGAAGACAGCGAAGGCGGCGGTTTCTTCTTCACCGCCGATGACCACGAAATGCTGATGCACAGACCGAAGCCGCTCGCTGACGAAACGATGCCATCGGGCAACGGCACTGCGGCAGTCGCCTTGCAACGCCTGGGGTATCTGCTTGGCGAACACCGCTACATCGATGCTGCCGAAAGAACGCTACGAAATGCCTGGCAAGCGATGGACGAGTACCCGCACGGTCACGTGACGCTTTTGACCGCGCTGGAAGAGTATGTGACACCCCCCGAGATCATTATTATTCGAGGTGCTTCGAGCGAGATCAATCGCTGGCGCGATTCGGCAGCGAAATTGTATGCCCCATCAAGGCTTGTGTTCGCCATTGACGAAGACCAGGTTGACCTGCCGGGGATGCTGGCGGAGCGTAAGGCTGTACCGGGTGAGACAGTTGCCTATCGTTGCGTGGGCACGCACTGCGAGTTACCGCTCAAGACCTGGGAGGCGTTAGCCGCCTTATTATGAGAGCCTTCAATAGGCGGTCAGCGCCATTCCTGACACGAGCACGACGGTATTCGCATCGGCACCGATAGCGCTTTGCTGCTCAAACCAGGGGAGCGATCACGAACCGATCCTCGATCGTCGCCAACCGTCCTCTGTTCGTCGAATCTCATATGTTGGCCAATACTGGTTATCCAGTTTCAGGGTAATGACCTCAACTGCGCCATTCCAGGTCACTGTCTTCACACGCACTGATGCCCGATCCTGCTTGTCAGCCACGGCGTCGACGAATGCGTCGAGATCCGGCGTCGGCGTCTCGTCAACTTCGACGACGCGGCGCCCTGCCCACAAACCGTAACGCGTCGCTGGTGACCCGTAGCTAAAGAACGCGACATAGACTCCGTGTGGTTCGATGCCGCGTTGTGCGGCCATTGCCCGATGAGGATCCTGTATCAACGCTCCGGCCCACGATACTGCTCTGTCAATCCCGCGCCCGTCCAGCGCCGCCGTCTCAATATCGATTTCTTTAGTGCTACCGTTTCGCCAGACCGTAACCGTGACGCTTGGCCGTCTAACCGCCTTTTCAAGTCCGCGAAATGACGTTACAACCGTGCCATCAATTGCCAGCACCATGTCGCCGTTACGCAGCTTTTTGGAAGCATCTGTGCCGGCAACGAGCCGGGTGATGCTCAATGCGCGGCGATTGACCGGATTATTGGCCTCCAGACGTTCCAGCCACTCTTCATCGACGCCGGTATTGCGCGCAGCAAACAATGGCGAATAGACGAACTCGGCCTCGAGCGAATAGATCGGCCCACCGTCACGAACGATGTCGACAAACTCCATCACGAGGTCAGCGCCGATGCCGCGATTCAGCTGCACACCTTCTCCTCCGGACTGGATGGAAAAACTCGACCACATCGCTGCAACCCTGCCGCGCTTGTCTACGAGCACACCATCGAATTCGGTTGGCGCGTTGACGAGACTGATGCCCTCGATATTCGAATCGCGAAAACGCAATGTTCGTGACAGGGGCAACGTCAACGGACCAACTGACGAAACCGTACTTTCCTGATGCACGAGCTGATGGTCCCCCTTGATGCCGACGACCCACACCTTGTCACCCGGTTCCAGTTCAGTGTCATTAAACGTCGCGTTTTCTACAGCCGTATCATTAATCGTCGCGGGGTCGTAAGAGACAATCGCAAAATTATGCAGCGGGTGAAGTTGCTCGACCTTTGCCTTGACCTCAAGCGAACCCGCGAAGGTCACGGTCACGTCGCCGATAGCAACCGGCACAGTGTTTCGATCTACAACAACCAGGCCGCGTTCCTTGTCGACGATCAAGCCGGTACCGTAGTAATGGCGGTCGGCCACACCCGAAACGGTATACGGCAAATCGAACGTCACGACGACAAGTGACGGTGCCACTGCGCGGACACGCGGATCGTCATACTTCTTCAGTTCCGTGTGGCCGACCTTGGGCGGCGTCGGATTCGGTCCTGGACCGAGGTCCTTACATGGCCACACACCGGTCGCATCATCCCGTGCGCAACGGCGTACCGGAAACCAGACTCGATCCATCTCGAATGAACGCACGATACTGTTTTGCGGATTATCCATCGTTACGTATCGCACCTGCTTCCGCTCACCATCCGCAAGATTGTTCAATGCCGTCTCGAGGTCGTCGATGTTCTCGATCGCCTCGCCGGCGAACTCGATGATGACGGCACCGCGCGGAATTGCGGCCTTTGACAGTAGATATCCGGGATTCGCAACGTAAACGCCAGTCGCGGACCGATTGTAATGCCGTGCCTGCTGATAGGACAGATTGTTAACGATCGCGTCGCCAAACTCGAGAAACTCATCGGGCGTGATTTCATGTAAGTCGGTCACCAGAACGTTTTCGATAATGCTTTTACCACCACGCTCTACCTCGACCTCGACTTGCTCGCCAACGTTATCGTCCAATACCGCCGCAAGCGGGATAAATTCAGTGACGAGCTCACCGTTGATTCGCAAGAGAACGTCGCCGGGAGCCAGCTTGCCATCCGCGGATGAATCAGGAATGACCTGCTCAACGGTCAACATGCCCGTCTGATCCGGATAGAACATTCGTACAACACGTTCGGAGTTCTCAGTCAGGCCGAGTCGCTTGACCTCGTCAAACGCCTTGCGCTCGAACATCGTTTGCAAAGTGCCGCGCGCTACGGGTTGTCCCTGCCTGATGAGTTCGAGCACACGGTAGATTCGATCCAGCGGCAGAAAGAAGCTGCTCGCCGCCGAATTATTTGCACCAGCGTTGAGGGCGACAACTTCACCGTCGATGTTGACGACCGGTGAACCCGAAGAGCCACCGGACGTACCTGATGCCGCCTGGAAGTAAAAAGTATTGAAGTCGTTGTACTTGCCGCGGCCGTAATCGGGCGCCTTGCGATCGAGGCGTGCAATCGTTCCGGCCAGGATCGAAAGCTGTTCACCGGCGTCGTTACCGATTACGCGAATTTCGCGGCCAATGCCGGCGCCGTCGGGGACGAGCGGCAGCTCTGCTGGTTCAATGTAACTCAAGTCCGCCGGGTCGTAGCGGAAAAATCCGAAGTCGTGCACAGGGTCTCGATATACCGGCGTCAGCCGAACTTCCTCGTTGTTCCGAAATATGGCTTCGGCGACGACGGGGCCAGGCGTAACGACATGGCGATTCGTCAGGATCAATCCGCGTTCGGCGTCGACGACGAAGCCGGTTGCCTGGCTCGACGAATTCCACTCTGTATCGAACGCTCGCGTGCTATCGACTCGGATCGAGACCACCCCGGAAGAGATGCGCTCAAGCGTTGCACTCCAGGCTGTATCCTCGGCAGCCGTTGCCGTGAGCGTGAGCAGACATCCTGCCAACGCAGTCAGTAATCGTCCGTGTTTCATAGATAACCTGTTCAATTGTCCCGATTGCAATGATATCTGGACTGGGCTGGCCCTCAACGGTTCCCTATTTGAACAGAATAATTAAACTCCAGCGAGCCATTGGAGCGCCTCTTCTGGTCGGGATGACCTTTTTATTCCGGGCTGTACTTGAGATCCAGGTGGCGTGCAGCTTTGACATCGTCGAGTCGCCGTACCGGCATCTTGAAAGGCGCCTCCTTGAAGCTCGTCCGATTCTCGCGAGCCTCGTGTGCTATCGCGACCATCGCATCGACGAAATTGTCCAGCGTTTCCTTGCTCTCTGTCTCGGTCGGCTCGATCAACAGGCATTCGGGCACAAGCAACGGAAAATAGGTCGTCGGCGCGTGATAATTATGATCCAGCAACGCCTTCGCGACATCCATGGCCGTCAGCTGCAGTTCCTTCGCTTCATGCTTGAGCGTGATAATGAACTCGTGGCTTGCGCGCCGAGTAGGATAAGCAAGCTCAAAACCGGCATCGCGCAGGCGTGCCTGCAAGTAGTTCGCATTCAGTGTCGCGTATTCGGCGAGGCGCTTCATGCCGTCGTGTCCAACCATGCGCATATAAACGTAAGCGCGCAGCAAAACACCCGCATTACCCATGAAACCGGATAAACGACCGATCGAATGCGGCATCTCCTCTTCGGTCAGCCAGTCGTATGTCATGCCGTCATCCTGCTGTTTGGCAGTGACAACAGGTATCGGCATATACGGCAACAGCCGCTCACCCACACCGATCGCGCCGGAGCCCGGCCCGCCGCCGCCGTGCGGTGTCGAGAATGTCTTGTGCAGATTCATGTGAATAACGTCGAAGCCCATGTCACCAGGCCGCACCTTGCCGCAAATCGCATTGAGGTTGGCGCCGTCGTAGTAGAGCAGCCCGCCGGCGTCTCTGACGATGCTCTCGACTTTGATAATGTCACGCTCGAACACGCCCAGAGTCGACGGGTTCGTCAACATGATGCCGGCTGTTTTCGGGCCAACTACCGCCTCCAGCGCCTCAATATCGATATCGCCATCAGGTCCGGTCGGTACTTCGACCGCAACACAACCGCACATCGTTGCTGTCGCAGGATTGGTGCCGTGCGCCGCATCCGGGACGATAATTTCATTGCGTTCGAGATCACCGCGTTCTCGGTGGTAGGCCTGAATCATCGCAACACCGGACAGTTCACCCTGAGCGCCAGCCATCGGCGAAAGCGATACACTGACCATGCCTGTCACCGCTTTGAGCATTTCCTGCAGTTCGTACATGCACTCCAGGAATCCCTGGCCGTGACTGACCGGGCCCAGCGGATGCCTGCCCGCAAACCCGGGCAACAATGCAAGCGAGTTACAGGCGCGCGGGTTGTACTTCATCGTGCACGAGCCCAGCGGATAGAACTGCGTATCGATCGAGAAGTTCTTTTGCGACAGGCGCGTATAGTGACGCACGACCTGCAACTCCGATGCTTCGGGAAGACGCGGCCGATCCTGGCGCAGAAAATTCTGCGGCAAATCGACACCGGTCATATCGGCGGGTGCTTGCGCAAAGGCCCTGCGGCCTTCGCGCGACTTTTCGAAAATCAGCGTGCTCATTGGTACTCCGTCAGTCCTCATCGACGTTAATGCCCAGCGCCTGTAACGTTGCGCCATAATCGGGCTCAATCGTGATGTCCTCAATTTGCTCCTGGTGCACCACCGTATTGTTTTCATCGAGTACGACAACAGCGCGTGCAAACATGCCCGCGAGTGGACCATCGATGATCTGCACGCCGTAATTCTCGCCGAATCCGGCGTGACGAATCGCAGACAGTCCGATGACGTTGTTGAGGTCGTGTTGTTCGGCAAATCGCGCATGCGCAAACGGCAGATCGTAGGACACCATCAGCATCGCGACGTCATCCATTCCTTTGGCATAGCTGTCAAACTCAATGACCGATTTCGCGCAAATCGTCCTGTCGATGCTGACAAAGATGTTAAAGACTTTGCGTTTACCCATGAAGTTCGCGAGTGTCACGTCCTGAAGTTTCGTATTAACCAGCGACACATCGGGCGCATGACTACCTACGGTCGGCAGTTCACCGAATGTCCGATAGCTCGCGCCTTTATATTTTACGATTGCCATTGTCGTCTCAGGCTGAGCGCCTGTTCTCCTCCTCAAGAATGACTTTAAGCGCAGCTACATACGCATCAACGTCAGCATCGGTCTTCGTTTCTGTCGCGCAGACCAACAACGCGTTACCTAGGTCCGGGCAGCCGATTGAAAGATCGTAACCACCGAGGATGTCTTTTTCGGCCAGAGCATCGAGCACCGGAGCAACCGGTCGATCAAGCCGCAACGCAACTTCGTGAAAATGCGGGCCTTCGAACAAGCGCTCAACGCCCTTGAGCGCAGTCAGACCAGCGACGAGGCGCGCCGTTGTCTGATGCGATCGCAGCGCCACCTGACGCAACCCGTCGTAACCGAGCAAAGACATGTAGATCGTCGCCGCTGTCACCATAAGTCCTTGATTTGTACAGATATTCGAGGTCGCCTTTGAGCGCCTGATATGCTGCTCACGAGCCTGCAGGGTCAGGGTAAAGCCCGGGGCGTCATCGAGGTCTGTCGTGCGCCCGACAATACGGCCTGGCATCTGCCGCACCTGTTTTTGCTTGCACGTCATAAAACCAAAGTATGGCCCACCCGATGACAGTGGCACGCCTAGCGGTTGACCTTCACCAATGGCGATGTCCGCGCCTTCTTCTCCCCAATGGCCGGGTGCCTTGAGCAGCGCAAGCGACGTCGGATTAACAACTGCGATGACAAGCGCGCCACGCTCATACGCCCAATCGGTCAGTCTGTCGACGTCTTCGAGAGTACCGAGAAAAGACGGTTGCTGAATAACTACCGCTACCGGGCTTTCATCGTTATCAAGCGATGCGGCGGCATTGCCGTTTCCGCTGTCCATCGGCAGGCGCTCAAATGTGATGCCCTGACTGCCGGCTATTGCAGTCGCGACCTTTTCATAGGTTGGATTCACACCGGGCGCGAGCAAGATTCGACCTGACTTGTTGCTGCGATTACCGCGCACTGCCATGAGCGACGCCTCGGCCAGCGCGGATGCACCGTCGTACAACGACGCGTTGCTGACGTCGAGCCCTGTCAACTCCGTGATCATCGTCTGATATTCGTAGATTGTCTGCAGCGTGCCCTGGCTCGCTTCGGCCTGATACGGCGTGTAAGCGCTGTAGTATTCACCACGTGTCGCGATATCCCAGACCGCCTGCGGAATGTGGTGCTCATAGGCGCCTGCGCCGATGAAACAGAGCGGTGCGCCGTCCCTTGCAGCACGTTCATGCATCAGCCTTGTTATCTGCATTTCGTTGAGACCGGGCGGAACGCCGTCAAGCGAATCGACCAGCAGATCCGCCGGAATCTCATCGAAAAGCGCGTCCAGATCGGGTACGCCTATCACCTCGAGCATGTCTTCGGTGTCAGCGTCTGTGTGCGGTATGAATGGCATGTGGTACTCCGTCAAGGTGTACTGGACTCAGGCTTCTTCTTCGTCCAACAGGTCTTGATAGGCGTCGGGCGTCAACCATTCACTTTCGTCAATGTCACCACTCGGCTGCACTCTGACAATCCAGCCTTCTCCGTATGGGTCGGTGTTGGCCTTCTCGGGATCGTCAGAAAGTTCGTCATTCACCGCGACGACAGTGCCATCGATCGGTGACAACACATCCGACGCGGCCTTCACCGACTCTACAACAGCCATGTCACTACCATTTTCAACATCCTGCCCCACTTCGGGCAGTTCGACGTACACGAGGTCGCCAAGCGCCGCCTGTGCGTGATCCGTAACACCAATCGTGACACTGCCATCATCTTCGCGGCGCAGCCATTCATGTTCTCGCGTGTACAACAGGTCTCCAGGCAATTCACTCATTGTCTTTTCTCCTTGAAGGGGTCGTCTAATTCAGCCTCACCTGCACTAAATTTCAATACGTACTTGCCCATTGCGCACGAACGGTGTCTTGACGATACGCACGCCCAGCAACTTCCCGCGCACGTCCACCTGCGCCCGGTCGTAGTCTCCGGCCGGTACGCGGGCAAGTGCGATCGATCGGCCGATTGTCGGCGAAAAGCCGCCGCTCGTTATTTTACCGTCGCCGATGCCTTCGACGACAACGCGTTGGTGATTTCTGAGAACACCCTTGTCTTCGAGCAGCAAGCCGACAAAGCGTCGCCGTGAGGAATCGGCGCGCAATTGCTCCAGGGGTCCGCGACCGATGAAGTCACGATCATCCGGGTCCCAGGCGACAGTCCAGCCGAGTCCGGCTTCGAGCGGCGAGATCGTCTCGTCCATGTCTGAACCATAAAGGTTCATTGCTGCTTCGAGGCGCAAGGTGTCGCGAGCGGCAAGCCCGCACGGTGAAACACCGGCCGCAAGCAGGCGGTCCCAGATCGCGGCTGCCTGCTCCGCCGGCATGACTATTTCCCAACCATCCTCGCCCGTGTAGCCAGTGCGGGCGATGAATATGTCGCCTGCTTCCATGCTAAAGAACGGCTTCAGTTCGAGGGCCGCGCCGCGCCACTCAGCCGCGACGCAGGGTGCAGCGAGTTCGCGCGCCTGGGGGCCCTGCACCGCAATCATGGCGAGATCGGCACGTTCCTGGACGTCAACCGCATACGGCTCGGCATGCCCGCGAATCCAGGTGAGGTCTTTCTCTCGCGTCGCGGCGTTAACGACCACACCGAACCGGCTCTCATGCATGAAATAGACGATCAGATCGTCAATGACACCACCGTCCTCATTCAACATGCAGGTGTAGAGCGCCTTTCCCGCATCCTGGAGTTTGGCAACATCATTGGCCAAAAGGTAGCGCAGGAAATCACGAACACGCTCGCCCTTGAGGTCCACGATCGTCATGTGCGACACGTCAAACATGCCGGCCTTCTGGCGCACTGCATGGTGTTCTTCTTTTTGCGAACCATAATGCAGCGGCATATCCCAGCCGCCAAAGTCAACGATGCGCGCGCCCGCCTCGACGTGTTTGTGATGCTTCGGTGTATTCAAACCCATATCATGTCCTTCGAGCCGTGAACAAAAAAAAAGCGGCAGACCCCACGATCTGCCGCCCCTCTGTCCTTGAATACCTGAGAGATCAATAGCTTTGCAGCCACTTACCCCTTCGGTGGGCCACTTCTCGGGCCGCTCTCCAGAGCCAATCAGCGGTCACAGTCCTTTTGCCTGAGCGTTTCCGGGCTAGTTTCGCCTTCGGCGCCTCGCTCTGTCATTCGACACATACATCGACAACAAACGAGGTCTCTTCTGTACACGCTTTAGATTGGTGTGTGAATCATAGCCAATGCGCGTGGCTGTTGCCACCCGTGCGGCGGGAAGTGACAATGCGCCAAACCCGATATTCGGAGAATGGCATGCGAAGCACCCAGCTAGGTCTTATCACCCTGATCCTCAGTTTTGCGTTGTCTTCATTGGCACGATCAGAACCCGCGCAGGACTTCTCGGCGCTGCTCGATGAGGCCTGGGAATGGCAACTCGCTGAGAACCCGATGTTCGCATCGCATCTCGGCGATCGGCGTTACAACGATCAATGGTCAGATCAGAGCATCGAAGCCATCGAGCACCACCAGCAAAAGACCCGTGAATTCTTGCGACGCGTATACGCCATTGACCGGTCTGCACTTAGTGACTCCGATCAGCTGAATTACGAGCTGTTCCGCCGGCAGCTTCAAGACAACGTCGATCTGTTCGCGTTCAGTGGCCACCTGATGCCGTTCTACCAACGCGGTGGCGTGCAGAATCTCGAAAACAATACCAACAGCCTGAACTTCGTAACCGTCAAGGACTATGAGGACTGGCTCGCACGTCTGAGTAAGGTCGACGTCGTCATCGAACAGTCGATCGACCTCGCAGAGAAAGGCCGTAAATCGAAAATGATGTCGCCGAAAATTCTGATGCGGCGCATCCCGGATCAGATCGCAGCGCAACTCGTAGACGACGCGGAGGCCAGTCCTTTTTACAAGATCTTTGCCGAGATGCCGGACTCGATTCCCGCCGAAGACCAGGAACGGCTGAGGGCGCTGGCTCGGGAGACGATTTCAGAGACGGTGCTGCCAGCCTACCGCGAACTCGACAAGTACTTTTCGGGCACCTACCTGCCCGCCAGCCGTGAGAGTATCGGCCTGTCCGAATTGTCGTACGGCAGCGAATGGTACGAACACCTGGCACGCCGGTTCACGACGACGCAGATGTCTCCGGACGACATTCATCGTCTCGGCCTCAATGAAGTTCGCCGGATCCGGGATGAGATGCAGAAGATTATCGATGGCCTGGACTTCGGCGGTAGTTTTGAGGATTTTCTCGTGTTCTTGCGCACCGATCCGCAGTTTTACTTTGACAATCCGGACGACCTGTATCAGGCATACCTCGCAACGAGCAAGCGTATAGATCCCGAACTCGTGCATCTGTTTGGCAAATTGCCGCGCATGCCTTACGGGGTAAAACCGATTCCCGACTCCATCGCACCAGACACAACGACTGCCTACTACTCTCGACCTGCAGCCGATGGCAGCCGCGCAGGAACCTACTGGGTCAACCTCTACAAACCAGAGGTGCGACCCAAATACGAGATAGAAGTTCTGTCAGTTCACGAGGCCATGCCCGGCCATCACCTGCAAATTGCACTGCAGCAGGAACTACCTGACATGCCGAACTTTCGGCGCTTCACGGGCTTTACGGCCTTTGTGGAGGGCTGGGGACTCTACAGCGAGAGTCTCGGTTACGACCTTGGTCTCTATAAAGACGAATATTCGCGATTCGGCCAGTTAACGTATGAAATGTGGCGCGCTGTGCGTCTCGTCGTCGACACAGGTATTCATTACAAGGGCTGGACCCGGCAGCAAGCTATCGACTTCTTCAAGGACAATGCGGCCAAAACCGAACTCGACATCATTAATGAGATCGATCGCTACATCGGCTGGCCAGGACAGGCACTGGCTTACAAGATTGGCCAGTTAAAGATGAAGTCCATTCGTGACAATGCCGAGCGAACACTCGGCGATGACTTCGACGTTCGCGCTTTCCACGATGAACTACTGGGCGGCGGCGCATTACCGCTCGACATTCTTGAGCAGCGCATGGACGCATGGCTGGCGACCCAACAATAGCACCCCACCCTGTCGCACGGGCTCGCAGCTGGCATCATTTTTTTTCGGTATGGCTCGCTGCGCTGCGCTTTACTACCGAAAAAAAAGATCCCACCCGCGGCCCTCCCGGAGACCGTAGGGCTTTCGAGCGTGGGGGCTTTCAG
>Ga0255052_10000383_pt1 | contig 36064 bp, 31 predicted proteins | sample JV7_2_21_MG_FD_188632 | JGI IMG/M metagenome (GOLD analysis project Ga0255052, IMG submission 188632) | Seawater microbial communities from Jervis Inlet, British Columbia, Canada - JV7_2_21 | ecosystem: Environmental > Aquatic > Marine > Inlet | place: Canada: British Columbia | collected...
GATTTGCAAACTGGATAAACTGCTGGGTGAGATTCGCCTCGAGTCGGCGGACGGCATCCAACGCATCCATCAAGGTGTCGTCACCGAGTCCGCGCTGGTCGGCATGGCGCAGAGCGGCCAATCGGAACTCTGCGTCGGTCAGGGTGTGCGGTTAACCCCATTGGCGATCGACAAGGCCAGGGAACTCGGCATCCGTATCACGCGCGACGCGTCCTGACGTACCTGCAATAAAACCTACCCTTGAATAACATGTCGGACACGAGAAAGAGCAGGGCGTTGATCGCGACGCTGTATACGATCGGCGCCACGCCGTTTAATGTCGTGCCACTGACGATCGGTGCCCTGATCGGTATTTTTGCGGTGAGCGAAGATGCGGCCGGCGGGTTGTTAACCGCACAACTCTTCACGATGGCCGTCGTCGCGTACTTGCTGGCCCCTCTCGGTTTGCGTGCCCTTAATCGCAAGCTCGTGATCAGCGCATGTATCTTGTCAGTTGTTAGTGCACTGTGGGCAGCCGAGATCGATTCGTTCGGCGCTCTATACCAGGCCCTGATCCCTGCCGGCGTCGCCGCCGGGCTGTTGATCCTCGTCGTCAATGTCGCCGTCGCACAGGCGCCGGACCCCGTCAGGGTCTATGGCATCGCTGTATTTGTTGTCGCGCTGGTTGCTATCGGATTCCTGCTTGGAATGCCTGTCGCGATAGAAAGATTCGCGCTCCGCGGTGCTTTCTGGCCGCTCGCGGCGCTGGCGCTGCTTACTTCACCGATCTGGCTACGCATCAATATAGAGGACATTCGCACTTCGAGCGCAGTTGTCGATGACGGACCGGTCTCGAAGGTCAAGTACTCGTTTGTGGTTGTTGCCTTGTACGTCGTCGGCAATTTCATCGTTCAGGTCTCGCAGTCGAGCTACTTCGCCTTCGTCGAGCGTAAGGCCGCCGGCCTGCAGATCGACGCGGCTACAATTGGTCTGATTCTGGGGGGCGCATACACGACGAACCTGCTTGCAACGGCCCTTGCGTCGTGGATCGGTGAGCGATTCGGCTACATCAAGCCACTCGTTGTCAGTGTCGGCATCCACTCTATTGCCGCGTGGACCGCGCTGACCGCGGACAACGTCGTTATCTACACGGCTGCGGTAGTCGTGCAGTCATTCAGCTACTTTTTATCGATTCCGTTTCAACTGGGCATCGGAGCGACACTCGATCCAAGCGGCAAACTGGCTACCGTCGGAGCCGCGACGTTCTTCCTTGGATTGGCAATGGGCCCTCTGCTCGGCGGGCTCGTAATCGCGAACTCGGGTTTCGTGCCGCTCGGTAACCTCGTAGTGGCCGGTACGGCAGCAGGACTTGTTTTGTACGCATTCGCACTTCGCCGTCACTTCGGCGGCGACTGGTAGAGACGGTTACTGCCGGGCTTTGTTGCGGCGGTTCTCGGCCAGCAGATACAGGATATCGGCCGCCACGTAGGATGCCACGATGGCCGTCGCGCCGTTGTGGTCATACGGCGGCGATACTTCAACGACGTCGCCGCCGACAGCATTGATGCCTTTCAGACCCCACAGGATCTCCCGTTGCATCATCGACGTGATGCCGCCGGGTACCGGCGTTCCCGTACCGGGAGTGTAGGCCGGGTCCATGCCGTCGACATCGAGCGATACGAAACACGGGCTGTCGCCGACGACATCGCGAATACGAGCGACAATCTGATCGGACGACATCCGGTTACATTCGTTGGCGGACAGAACGGTGAAGCCGTTGTCGCCGTCCCAGGGCGTACGAATACCGACCTGAACGGAGCGCTTCGGGTCGATCAGGCCTTCGTCGGCGGCAAACCAGAACATCGAACCGTGGTTCAGTCGATCTGACTCGTAGTTGTCGGCATGCGCGTCGAAGTGGATAAGGGACAATGGTCCGTGCGCTTGCGCGTGCGCGTACAATTCGGGATAGGCAATCAGGTGATCGCCGCCAAGACCCAGCGTCGAGATGCCCGCGTCGATCATTTTTCGAAGGTGAACGCCCGTCACCTCGAGCATGTCGTCGATGTAGCCGGGTGTGAAGCTCAGGTCACCATAGTCGATGAATTTCACCCGTTCGCTGAGCTCGTAGTCATGCGGCCAGATCGAGCCGAACCCGCACGTAAGCAGGGACTGTTCGCGAATCGCGCGCGGCCCGAGCCGGGCACCAGGGCGATTGATTGTGCCCAGATCGAGTGGGATGCCGTAGACAGCGATGTCGACACCATCCAAATCACGCGTTGACGGCGCGCGCATGAATGTCGTGGCACCCTGGTAAGGCACCGTATCGCGTAATCCGTCTTTCATTACGTCCAAGATAGGCCTCCGAATCAATTCCAGTGCGTCTTGCGTGTCCGGCCCGTGCGAGCCGCGTGCGCTTCAGATAGCACGCAAAGCATTTCAAACATAAGCGCAGCAACGATATTGGCCGACATTTCGGTCGGATCGTGTGGTGGATTCAGTTCGGCGATATCGGCACCGCGAATATCCATGCCTCGCATGCCGCGGATGACATCCCGGACCTGCAGGGGATGCAGGCCGAAGGGTTCCGGCAGGGTCGTGCCAGGCATGTGTACAGCGTCGATGCCGTCCGTGTCGATCGACAGGTAAACCGGACCGTCACCGATGATCTGCTTCATCTCTTCGATGACGGGAGCGATACCGTTCTCGTGGACTTCGTCGGCGGATACCACGCGCATGCCCGTGGCGTGCGAGAAGTCCCAGATAAACCAGGCGCGGTTGCGGATGCCGATTTGAATTGTGCGCTCGGGATCGATAGCGCCGGCCAGCACGGCTTCACGAAATACCGAATTGTCGTTGTAGCTGTCCATGCCCGCCGGCGTGCCACCTGTATCCGCATGTGCGTCGATGTGCACGAGCCCCATCGGATTGTCTTCGCCCAACGCAATCGTGATCGGGCGCGTCATCGTATGTTCGCCACCACAGGACAGCGTCGAGATTCCCCGCCGGTAGAATTCCTTGTACAACGTGTATATGTCGTCGCAGCGTTCCTTGCCGCCGGTCGCGGAGAACGCGACATCGCCGTAGTCGGCGATGTTGCAGATATCGAACGGCATCGTCTTGAAGCGCTCGTGAACCGGACCGTGGATGTGACTCCACTTGCGCGCGGCCCGCGGCCCCAGGCGTGTGCCGCCTCGCAGCGGGGCACTCTGGTCCATCGGCACCCCGACGCAGGCGATGTCGACGTCATCGAGGTCCTGCGTATGGGGTGCCTGGAAGAACCCGTTGTGTTTCTTGTGGACGAAGAAATCCGCTTCGAGCGAGTAACCTTCGCTTGTGATGCGTCCCACGAAATCCGCGATTTCCGAATCATTGATGTTCGTCAGGTTCTCGCTGGAAAGCGTGCGGTAGTACGCGAGTTTTTCAGCGTCCATTTCGGTCAAATCCGTTGGCGTCTACTCGAAGCGGTACGTCAAGGACGCACCGTATGTCCGCGGTGAGCCGCTGATTCCCTGGTAGAGCCCGAAGTCCGGCGACAGGTCGAGCATGAACGTCAGGTATTTCTCGTCACTGAGATTCCTGCCCCAAAGAGAGACCTCCCAGCGATCATCCGATGAGACGAAACCGGCCCGGGCACCGACTATTGAATAGGCATCCTGAGCAACGACGGGGCCGTTGAACGCATCGAAGAACACGTCGTCCTGGTAGGAAATGTCACCCTGCATGTAGAACGACGCACCGTTAGCCATGAGCCAGTCGTAGCGAGCGAGCACATTTGCCGTCAACTCTGGCGCGGAGGCGAGACGGTTGCCACTCAAGTCGAGCCCCGGCACCGGGACAAACTCTTTCAATTCCGTCTCGAGAATACCGACGCCCGCTTGGATAAAGAGCCCGTCAACAGGTGTCAGCGTTAGCTCAAGCTCGGCGCCGATGACTTCGGCATCGGCCGCATTCGTCAGCTTCTGTATGGGAATCGCACCGCCTGCGAACAGCTGGTATAGCTGCAGGTCCTCGTAGTCATACAAGAAAACGGAGCCGTTGAATCGCGCATTGCCGTTTGCGAATGTCGATTTGATGCCGGCCTCGTAAGAGATGATTTCCTCCGACTTGTACGGGTCGAGCTCGGACGGGTCGGTCAGTGCGAACGTGCCCGGGAAGCCGCCGCTCTTGAAACCAGTCGTCACGCTGCCGTAGAGCATCGTATCGTCTGTTGCCGCAAAGTTGAGGCCTAACTTGCCCGAGACATTGTCATCCTCGATGCTGTTCGTCAGCGCGAAAAACGGAATGACGAGCCCGGGTTCGACAAAGCGAACGTCGGCACTGAAGTCTTTCTCCTCCGACGTAAAGCGGACACCGGCGATGGCCGTCAGACGATCGGTGATCGAATAGTCAAGCTGGCCGAAGGCAGCAATTGCGCGTGTGTCCTGAACGTGGTCGTGGCGGCTTTCGAGGATGAAGTTCGCGAAATCGGGATAGGTTCCCAGCGGATCGCGGAAATCCCGGAACAGGTCAACGCCCTGAATCTGTGTTAGCTGTTCATCGAGAAAGTAGGCACCCAGCACCCAGGCGGCGCGCTCGGTATCGATGTTGAGGCGAAATTCCTGGGACAGCGTTTCCGATTCGACGTCGAAGTCGACGGCGAGCCACGTCAACGGAGCAGCGTCCGAGTCCTCGCGGTCAATCTTGTCGAGCTCATCGTAGCTCGTGATGCTGGTGAACGTCGTCGCATCGTTGACGTCCCATTGGAGATTGACGGTTACACCTGTCGTCTCGAACTCGAGCTTGCCTTCCCGGTTGTACGCACCTTCGCGCAGATCCGGGCTGGTATCTGCATAGCCGCTGGCGTCTACACAGAACGCGGCTTTCGACAAAATATCGTTGGCTCCGCAGAAGGCACCCGGCAGGCCCGTGATCGGATCGATCGTACGGGCATCGAACGCGCCGTAGTGCTTGAAGACAGGTCGAATCGTGTCGTGCTTGCCCCAACGCAGATTGACGAGAGCGCTGAAGGTTTCCGTCGGTGTCCAGTCCAGAAGCAGGCGAGCTGCGCGGTTGCCGACTTCGTTGTAATTTTGCCCGCTCAAAACGTCATCGACGAATCCGTCGGCGTCATTGGTCATGAAGGCGAAGCGCGCCTTGAGCGTTTCACTCAAGGGACCGCCCAATGCACCTTCCGTCTTGATCAAACTGTAGTTGCCGGCAGTGACTTCGAAGCGCCCTTCGAGGGTATCTGTCGGTTTGTTGGAAATGAAATTTATCGCGCCGCCGGTTGCGTTGCGTCCGTATAGCGTTCCCTGTGGACCCCGCAATATTTCGACGCGCTTGACATCGAACAATGCAAACGTCTGTGCCGACGGAGAACTGACGATAGCACCGTCCTGATAAATGGCGATGGGTCCGGCATTGTTCGTGTTGTAGTCATTCAGGCCAACGCCACGCACAAAGAACGCCGGTTGGTTACCTTCACCGGTAATGGACTGAATATTGAGATTCGGTACCTGTGAGGCGATGGCATTGCTATTGTCGATGCCGAGCGCGTTCAACGTGCCACCCTCGATCGCGGATATCGAGATGCCGACATCCTGCATTGCCTCTGCACGCTTCTGTGCGGTGACCGTAATTTCCTCGATGGCCAGCCCTCGCGCCTGCTCCTGCGCTGTGGCCGGAACACCGATGGCGAGCAGCAGTACCGTCGATACTAGAAGTGTCTGATTCATGATTTCGCTCCCCCTCAGGATGCGTCTTGCAAATAGGAATGGGTCAATTCGACGACGCCGTCGGCGACTGTCTGGCCGATTTCTTTCACGGTGTCGCTTTCAGGCCGGGTGTGGATCCAACCCAGATATGTCGTGCCTCGCGCCACCAAAAAGGTGAGCAGTTTTGCCACATGGCCGTCACGAAGGTCACGGTGTGCGCGGTAGCCGCGGATCATCGCTTCGACGATCGCGTCGAAATGGTCTTCGCCCAGGTGGAAAAAAAGTGGTGTGCTCAGATCGAACAGGTGCCAGCCGAAGGCCGAGTCGTCGAAGTCGATCAGGTTTGTCTCGTTTTCAGCAACCAGGAAATTCTCGGGCAGCAGGTCCGCGTGAATCAGGCCAAATCGATCGGGCGCTGTGCCGAACGCCTCGAGGTCGGCACGGAGCTTGTCGCGTCCGCGCAGCATGGTTTCGCGCCCGGCATCGTCAAGGAGTTCGCAGTCCCAGAACCGGCCCCAATGCGGTTTCTCCCCGGTCAGGCCATCGAGGTCGAATGCGCCCCGTTCGAAACCAGCCGGCAATGTCCATGCCTCGATCTGGTTGTGCATCTTCGCGGCCGCGGCGCCAATGTACTCAAACGTTGCAACCAGGGATTGCTCGTCAACATCGATACCTCCCTCGATCGTGCCGAGCGGCTCGCCATCGACCCAGGCAAGTACATCCACCTGTCGCGGTTCGGGTACGCCGTCGATCTCGGCCACTTTGAACAGATCGCCGTCTTTCGCGGGAATCACTGTTGGGGTCTTGATACCGGCCCCGGTCAGGGCCTCCATCCACTGAAACTCGGACCGCAGTGCCTGATCCGTGTGGTAGTGCGCTCGGTGAACGCGAACGACGAAACGCTCGCCGCTCGGACGTGTCGCACGATATACCGCGTTCTCACGAATCTTGATGAGATCGAGATCGGCGTCCGCGAAACCCCAATCGCCGAGCGCGGTGGCAGCCAACATCTGCAGGCGTTCAGCCTGGCTCGCCTCTGATAGCTGAGCAAAATCGCTCATCGTCCAAAGCCTCCTCTTGGCCACATGAGTACGCTGCGCGGCTTGCGCAGCAGCGGATGCAAACTTACCTTACGTAAGGTAAGCTGTCAATAGGAGTTCTGGTATATGTAATGAGAAATTGCCTTACTTACGGTAATGTAAGCAAAACAACAGCGCAGGGGCATAGCAAATGGTCGTTCGACGCAAGTTAAGGCTAGACACGGCATCGGGAACCAAGGAACTGATCGTCGAGGAAGCCGAACGGCTGATCGCCGAGAAGGGCGTTGACAACTGGCGGCTCGCCGACATCGCCAAACCGCTGGGCATCAAGCGGCCCGCAATCTACGCGCATTTTGCCAATCGGGAAGCCGTATTTGTGGCCGTGCTTGACCGGGCGGTTGAGGGTCTGGCGGTTCAATTTCCGTATGAATCCGGCGTCGAAGATCCAAAGACGGCGCTTGTTCGGGGTACGCGACGATTCGTTCTACAAATGGTGCAGAATCCCGCACAACCGAGAATCTGGATGCGGGACCTGGAATCACCTGAAGGTGGATTGCCGGAGTTGCAGGTAATTATTGGCGGCGATCATCTGACATCGCTAAGCAAAGGCCGATTGGGGCCCATGTACCGGCGAATACACGGATTATTGCAGGACGGATATGAAATGGGGCAGTTTCGCCGGGCCGACCTGGTTGATTTTTGCCGACTGGTCTTCGGGACTACCCTGTTCGGCGTGTTTTTTCCGACCCAGGACATTTTTCACCGCGATGGTAGCGCTCACGTCGAGCACCTTCAGCACGTGGTCGAGGAAGTCATGCTCCGATATCTGAGGCGAGATTGACCGAGCGTGCTGTCGTCATCCGGATTAAAGTGATCTTGACGCTGTCAAGATGAATTGATACCGTTCGCCCATGGTTACGGGCAGGAAAACCTATCACCACGGTGACCTGCGCCGGGCGCTGCTCCAGACGGCGACGGAAATGATCAACGAGGAGGGCGTCGATTCGATCAGCATGCGCAAGCTGGCCGCGCGTGCCGGCGTGTCGCGGACGGCGGCATACCACTATTTCGCAAACAAGCAAGAGCTGCTTTGCGCATTGGCGATGGAAGGCTTCCGACGCCAGATGGACGCGTTGGACATTGCGGGCAGCAGCGACGATTTTCGCGAGCAACTAAGCCGGTTTCTGCGCAGCTACGTGAAATTCTCGGCGAAGAACCCCGAGTATTACGAGCTCATGCTCGGCGGTAACCTGTGGCATACGGGGCAGGCGACGGACGAACTGAGACAGGTCGGCGATATTGCCTTTCGACATCTCAGGGAACAGGTCGGCAAGTGGCAGGAGTATGGATTTATCGATTCAGACGCGGACACGCTGCGGGTTACGCAGGTTGTCTGGTGCAGTGCACACGGCATCAGCCGCTTCATGATCGACGGCGTTTACGTGCGTCAGACGGCGCTCGACGCGATATGTGACGCGACGGTAGATGCATTGGTGGACGGACTTGGTATCAAGCAAGCAAATGGTAAATGATTAATGAACTACAAAACCCCGATTAAAGACATTCGTTTCACACTCGATCACATGGCGGATTTCGGCGCACTCGAAAAGACGGGCGCGTTCGAGGATCTTTCCGATGACCTGGTTGATGCCATCCTCGAGGAGATGGGCAAGTTCTGCGACCAGGTTATCGCGCCACTGAACGAGCTCAGCGACAAGCAAGGCGCCGCGCTCGTGGAAGGTGACGTGAAAACGACACCGGGATTCAGGGAAGCCTACGCCCAGTACGTCGCGGGGGGATGGGGCGCGCTCGCTTTTCCCGAGGACGTCGGCGGACAAGCCCTACCCACGACACTTGCTATCGCACTGGTCGACGGACTCAATGCGGGCTGCATGTCTTTCGCCATTGGCACGACATTGACCACCGGAGCCGTCAAGGCAATCAACGCTGCCGGGACGGACGAACAGAAAGCGCTCTATCTCGAAAAAATGGTCTCCGGCGAATGGGCCGGCGCAATGGACCTTACCGAGCCGCAGGCGGGTTCCGATCTTGCGGATATCAAGATGAAAGCCGAGCCTGTTGGTGACGGGCGCTACAAGATCACTGGCCAGAAAACCTTCATCACCTATGGTGATCACGATCTGACTGAAAATATTGCCCATCTCGTGCTGGCGAGATTACCGGACGCGCCCGAGGGTACGGCCGGAATTTCAATGTTTCTCGTGCCGAGCGTAAATGTGAACGACGACGGCTCGCTCGGCGAGCGCAACGATGTCCACTGCGTGGGACTCGAAGAAAAACTAGGACTGCACGGTAGCCCGACCTGTGTCATGGCATACGGTGAGTCGGGGGAGTGCTACGGTACACTGCTTGGCGACGAGAACCGTGGCCTTCGCAATATGTTCGTCATGATGAACTCGGCGCGCCTCGATGTCGGAATTCAGGGCATCGGGATCGCGGAACGGAGTTACCAGCTCGCGCTGGCATACGCGCAGGAACGTCGTCAGGGGCGAAAACCCGGCGTCAAGTCGGGTAAACAGGTGCCGATCTACGAACATGCCGACGTTCGCCGCATGTTGTTCACAATGAAGTCGCTGGTCGAGGCATCGCGTGGCATTTGTTATGCGAACGCCGTTGCCTACGATCTCGCCCGCACTTCGCCGAATGAGGAGGAACGCAAAGCAGCGTCGGCCCTCGAAGGTCTGCTGACACCGATCTCGAAGGCCTGGAGCACAGATCGAGCCAACGAAGTCACTTCCATCGGCGTCCAGGTCCATGGCGGCGCAGGCTACATCGAGGAGGCGGGCGCCGCACAGCACATGCGTGACGTACGAATCTGCGGCATCTATGAAGGCACGAACGGCATCCAGGCGATCGACCTCGTCGGCCGCAAACTGCAGGGTGACGGTGGCGCGGCCGCAAAGGGCTTTATCGACTCGGTACGCAATACGGCGCAGCTCGCCGGCGACGATGATCGCAAGGAACTACAGAACATCGGCCTGCGGCTGGGTGCCGCAGCCGAGCAACTCGAGGCGTCCACCGACTGGCTGCTCGAGGCGGCGCATGCCGATCAGGAGCACGTGCTCGCAGCCGCGACGCCCTACCTGAAACAATTCGGTAACGTGGCCGGGGGCTATTACCTGGCGCGCGGCGCACTGGCCGCCGCCGGTGCAATCAGGGACAGTAGTACGGACAAAGAGTACGTCGAATCGAAAATCGCAATTGCCGATTTCTTTGCGGACAATTATCTATCGGAATCGGAAGCGTTGACGATCGCAGTCACAGCGGGAGGCGAAAAGCTCGTGGGAATCGATCCCGAAGTGCTCAGCCAGTAGAACACAGGTCACACTATTGCTTGTTGTGCCTAAAAACTCCATCCGAACGTTACGTCCACGCTGATGCTCGTTTCGCTTTCCGAAATATTGTATTCGTAAGCAAGCGACATGCCGAGAGAGTTACGTGTGCTCAATGGCCAGGTGTAGCCAAGTGCCAGCCCCGTTGACACATCGCCGTTCTTGAACTTCATGGTGCCGGACGCATTGTCGTCAGCCGCGATTTCCTGGCCAAGCCCGGTTGTCAACGAAAACTGCGGCGTGAGGTTGTACGAAACCTGGCCAATGACCGTATAGCTTCGAACGACCTTATCGGGCTGAGCGATTCGCCGCTCGGTTTCCTCGTCCCAGGCGAGCGTGAGCCCCAATACCCAACGCCTGCTCAGCCAACGACTATAGTCCGCGCTCCATCCCCAAAAGTCCGCGTCCTTGTCGTTCTGTTCGCCGTAACTGAGACCGACCCCGAGTGCGTTCACATAGTCGGCGGTCGTCCGCGGCGGCGTCGATATCTGTGCGTCCGCAACCGCAAACATCGCCAGGCCTAAGGCGGCGAAACTGACGCGTAGGACCATGAAGTACGACATTCTCCGAATTCCGTGATTGACGCTGGGCGCTTATTCGAGCCGCCTTCGGTCGCTTGCGCGGCGCAGCGACTCATCGTCGACCACATGCCATTGCTAAAAGAAAGATGTCACATTAAAGAAAATGCTCCAATCGTTTTCCAGTTCCGCATCCGACTCGCCTCTGAATGATTTCAGATCGACATCGAGGTTTATGTCACCGACAATGTCCCACATCAGTGTCGGCGTAAACTCGCCGCCGATATTAAATTCGAGATTACCTGACACTTTGTTTTCGAGCGTCCCGCTAACGAAATACTTGACGGTCGGAGTGAGTTGAAATTGCGCGCCTTCCCATAGCGTTTCCGGCGAATACACAAACTTGGGCGATAGATTGACGCCGGCGCCGTTGAATTTGGCAAAGCTCTTGTCCCAGGAGCCAACCGCTCCAAGCATCAGGTAGAGGTTCCATTCCGGATCGAAGGCAAACGTCGGCATAATGCCGGCCGTCATCACGTTCTGCCCATCGGTCCCTTTGAGTTCGCCGGCAAACTGCAGGTCGGCCTGCAACCCCATACCGCGATAACCATGGTCGAGCTCATAGTCCATGCTGAGAAGGTGGAAGTATCGAATCCGGGGGTTGGTTATTCCGGTATCGCTTCCGGGCGTCAGGTTGCCATCGTGCCAACCATAGCCAAATTCGAATAGCAGCATGTCGTTGTCGTCAATGCCCCAATTGCCGGTTGTTCGAACTTCGACCATGTATTCGTTGTTCGTATAACGGGAGTATTTCGGCCCGGCACCCAGGAATGTATAGATCCGTGTCGGGTCGGAGGCATCGATTGCTGCGTCTGAGGCCAACGCGTAGTCAGCGTGAACCAGCAAAACGAACAGCCAACCCGCATAACCGATATGCGGTGTCCTGAAGGTCGAGATTGACCGAATCTCTTGATTGATGGTGGGCACCTATTCGAGCTGCCTTCGGCCGCCCGCGCGGCGCAGCGATTCCTCACAAATATTGTCGCCCGCTTTCGTTAGGTCGGCGAATGCATCGATCAGTATCGTCCACCCCTCCGTGACGACCGCGGCGACGCCGGCGCCGGTGACAAAGTTGACACCGGGTTCTTGCAGAGTCCCGTTGATACTGACAAGCGGGCTCAATAAGCTGACAGCACTTACGCCGGTTCCCTCTCGTTTCGCGATCTTGAATCGTAGATCGATCTTCTCCGTGTCAAAGTCCAATCTGCCTCGGGCACCGATCCTGAGCTTGTCCGTTTGAATCGCCAGGGCGCTGGCCGATGCGATGCCGTCATCGATGTCGAATTCCGCGACATAACAGTCGAGCCTGATGTACTTTTCCTCGGCCGACGGAGGATTGATGACTCCGAGAAGGTCCTTCAGAGGGTCGTGCTGCATAAATCCCGCAGTCTCTTCTATCCGTATACTGCCATTCGACGAAGCCAGTAGCTGGCGAAGCCCGGTGCCTGTTGCAGTCAACTGTGCGCTGCCATGGAGCGTCGGCGTTTGCAGGCTGTTTCCCTCGTCGTCTGTAAGCAGCTGATCCCACTTGATGTCGCGAGCCTTCAGCTCGGCCGTGAGCGCCGGCATTTCGACATTCGAGTCCAGCGTGAGTCGCGCCGACACCGTGCCATTTCTGAAGTCGCCCGAAACCGGATCGAGCGAGAGCCTGCCATCCTGCAGTCGCAGGTTGACGTCAACGTTCGTTGCGCTGAACCTGTCGAGTTTGATCTCGTCCGCGACCAGGCGAATATCCAGCGTCGCCCCGTCCAGGTAGCGGCGAGGCAATCGCATGTCGGGTATGAACCGGTCCGAGGCTGATTGCTGGTCGTCGGGCTCCGCGTCAGTCTCGTCTTCAGATTCGAAATAAGGCGTGAGATCGATCCCCTCGGATGTCAGCTCAGCCGTCACCAACGGTAGGTCTGCGGGCCTGTACAGAATGGAACCAGCAAGGTGGCTCACGCCGTGCATTGCATCGGCGTCCCGCAATGCGTCGCCAAACCTTGCTTTGAGTTCTTCAAAGCGAATGTCGGTTTCACTTTTCCGCAATCGTGCGGTCGCCTCGAACGGACCCAGCGCCAGCGGCTTCGTGAGCAAGTGCGCGAATGCGTCGGAGAACTCGGGACCAGACGCGCCAACTTTCGCGTCCACGCCGAGGAATGTCGTCGCTGGATCGAGGCTCCCGTCGATGTAGAGTTCGAGTCCCGATTGGAGCTTCGTCACAACGTCACTTACTCGCCATACGCGGCTGTCGTATCGACGGTATGCTCTGCCGGTGACCTCAAATGCTTCTTCGGGCAAGTTGCGCTCGGTCCAGTAGTCGAGAAATGCATCTAAATCCGGGCCTTCGCCCCGGACCAGCAAATCGACCTCTTCCTTGCCGATAGTACCGTCGATCGCGGCCGATACATCGCCAATGGCCAGGGATACATCATGCAGCCTGAACGGCAACTGATCGCCATCGATCTGGCCACTGAGCGTGAATTCACCCTCTGGCATGAAATCCAGTTCGAGCACCCTCGCGAGCTGATAGAGGTTCGGTCCGGATGCGTCGAAACGCGTCACCAGACCCTCGAACCGTTCCGCATCATCAAGTGTTGCGTGCAGGTCGATGTTAAACCCGCCGACAGACCCGGTGACATCGAGCTTCAGACCAGGGTCCAGCTGGTCCAGGTTGCCGCGCAGGTCGACAGGACCGGAGGTAATCGCTGGCAGGCCGACATCCGTCAGCACGCTCCTGATTTCCGGCGCGCTCAGCTCGAATGTAACCTCCGGGTGTTGCAGAGGTGACATGCGCCCAACCGAACCGCGGGCATCGACCCTGAATTCTCCGAGACTTCCCGAAATGTCGAGTTCGACGTCCTCGCCGTCGAGGAGATGGTCGAGAGGGCCGGCGCGGCCGGTTACTTCGAGCCGGAGTTCGTCCAGGTGACCCGAGAGGTTTAGCTCCACCACATCGTCGGCTGTCTCTTCCGCCATGCCCCGATCTATTGCCAACGTACGCGCGGTGTCGAGCCAGCCGTCACCGTAGCGCAGATCGAAGTCCTCGATATCCGCGCGCTCGATGACGTACTGCGTAACACCACGGCTCTCGAGCCACTGTGTTGCCTTTGTTGCCGGATCGAAGGACCAATTCAGTTCTTTGCCGGGATTAGCCTCCACGACAATTCGCGTCCTGTCGAGTTTCACGTATTGAATCCATACCGGTCCGCTGAGAAGCGACCACAGGTTAACGCGCAATTCGAGATTGCCGATCTGCAACATGTCGGGGTTCGAGCCCCATTCGGCATTGGCGAGACGCACGTCTTGTGCCTTGACCAGGATACTGCGACCGAGCGTCGCCTGGAACTCGCCGTCAATGGTGAACTCACGACCCGTGGCGCGGCTTGCGTAGCGCTCGAAGTTGTCCTTGAAGCGGCCGAGATCGATCGTGAACAGGATCAGGAGTGCCAGGGCGATAACGCCGGCCAGCACTGCGGCCGAAATGATGATCCAGCGTTTTGCGCGCACTAACTCAACGGCTCAGAATCCGTACCCCACGGCAACTCCAAGATACACCGTATCGCTCGCATCTTCGATGAGATCGTACGTAAGGCCAGGACCAATGGACCAGCTTCCGATGTGCCAGTCGTAAGCGACGGTAGTCCGTATGAGAAACAGGTTCTTGCCGCTTTTTAACTTCGTTTCGACGCCTGGCCCGATTCCGGCTTGCCAGCCGTGGCCAAAGTGCTTGCCAATCAGTGCACCGAATGCACTGATGTTGAACTCGCCGCGCACCTGCTCGTAAAAGCCCTGCACGAAGACGTTGTTGTCAAACGTGTAGGCGTAGTCGACGCCCCAGGCCTCCGAGTTCTTGCCATTATGGCGCGCGACGCCGACTACGGCCGCGACATGATGCGGGTGCGAGCCGTCCTCAGCGGCATACGCGCTGGGGACGCCACCGGAGCAAAGAAAGACCGTGATTAAAATGAGCCATCCGAGCTTCGCGCTGGACCGCATACCTGACTACCCCCGATTCAATGTGTTGGTCATATACCCGCCATCCTCACCAATCGCCACCAAAGTCCATGCTGCCCATGTCGCTGCCGAAGTCCTGGACACCATGGTCTTCAAACGTCTCGACTGGTATCTGCCGGTCATAGAGGGCCGAGTTCTCGAAGTTGGTTTCAACCTGTTCGACAAGCTGCGCACCCGTGTCAGTGGAAACATCGTCCCAGCCATGGTCGATACCTTCGGTAAGCGCCCCCATGTCGCCGTCAAAGCTGAAGTTACCTTCGTTGAGAAACTCGAGGCTTGTAGCAAGGTCCGCATCATCGATGTCGATCAGGTCGAGATCGAGATCCGCTATGTCGACGTAGGCATCGGCGAGTGCCCAGTCATAGACGAAATCGTCGGCCCAGTCATCCCAGATGATGATGTTGATGTCGATAAAGCCTGGACACCAGCCACCCCATGGTCCCCACCACCAATGCCAGCCCCACAGCCAGTCGTACATGATATGGGCTGCAAAAAAACCGCCAACAAAGCCGCCGACATTACGACGCGAGCGGCGGATCTTCTTTGACTCCTCCTTCATCTTCGCAATCGCCGCCTGCATTTCTGCGTTGTTCTTGGCCACGTTCTGTTCGACGGCCTCGAGTTTTTTCAACAGTTCGTCCTGCTGTGCAATCAATCTGTCCAGCTGTTGCTTTTCGGAGGCGGTCAATTCACCACCTTGCTTCAAGCGCGCGGCTTCCTTACTGAAGTTCTCGTTCAGCGTCTGCAGGATTCCGCCCAGCGACTGCATGCCGCTGGCGACGCCCTGGTTTTCGGTGCCCGTCATGATCAGTGCGATCTGTGCCTGCGCGAAGCCGGCCGACACACTCGAAAGCGAAGCAAAGAATCGATTGTCCTGATTCTCGAGATCTCTCTTGGAGTTCTCGAGGTTCGTGTTGACGTCTTTGAGGCCGTCCCAGAATGGTTTGGATTTCGCGACCTCGAGGTTTAGCGACGGATCTTTTTGTGCGGCCGCAACGACAATCGCGAGACTACTCTGTGCTTTGTCGAGGAGCGCGCTGGCGTTTGCCTGATTGTCGTCCTGTGCAAAAGATGAAACAGCAAATAACGGAGACAACAATGTCACCAGAACCAGTTTGCTTGGTAGCGATCGCATCCGTCGCCTCCTTGTTGTTGTTTGTCCCGGCATATGCGAGATGGAACTCATTCTAGACAATACCAAAGACAAATTCAGTATCTGCAATGTTCCGCTTACATGTGAGTAAGCTGATAGTTGCGAATGCTTGGTGCAGCAGAAGCTATTTTGGACTAATCTGTCAGAAAAGGAGAACCACAAAGTCAGGCAAGGGATCGCCATCGTCTTCGAAGAACAATCAAAACAGATAATCAAGCAATGATCTCAATCAGAATTTTGCGACTGTACTATTTCTATTGGCTGCGACAATGAAGAAGAAATTATCGAAGACGCCGCGACGGAAGCCGTCGTCGAGTCGGCCGTCGAGGATGCTCTCGACGATTTCTTCGAAGAGGCAGGCCGGGGCAGTAAGCGACACAATAAATGAACGCGATTCAGCGTACAGGTCGAACAAGAACAGCTGATATCGTCCGGCCGATCAGGATCAGGAGAGCTCGACATGAAAACAACAAGACTGATATTGGTGATGAGCTTGGTGTGCCTGGCAAGCGCCTATGCCCAGGAGGGAGATCCGGCGGATCCTGCCGAAGAGCGCTACGGGCATCTCGAAAAAGGCAAATCGGGGTTCAAGGAAACCTGGGTTAATCCAAACACCGACTGGACAAAATACAACTCGCTGTATTTGTGGGAAGCCGAGTTCCAGTATCGCGATGTCGGGCCCGCACGGCGCACGCGCGGCACGATGATGAACACTCGTCAGCGTGAATTCGGAATCAGTGATGCCGATCGCCTGAAATTCCAGGAAGTCGTCGAGGAAGCGTTCGTCAAAGAGATTCAGCAAGCCAAGAACTTCACGGTCAGCGACGAACTGGGTCCTAACGCACTCATCATGCGCGGTGCGGTACTGGACATTATTTCGAAGGTGCCGCCCGAATTCGTAGGACGCAGTGAAGTCTACCTGGCGAGCATTGGCGAAGCGACGCTGATGGTGGAGCTGATCGATGCAGCGGACGGCGAGGTCGTAGCTGTCGTCGCTGAGCGCCGGGCGTTTCAGTCGGGATCCGGGCGTATTGATAGTATGTCCATGCCGACCAACAGTGTGACAGTCATCGCCGAGGTTCGGCGTTGGGCTTCGCGCGCGGCGCGCAAGTTGCGTGACGAACTCGACAAAGCCATAGCTGGCAAGTAATCGACATGGCTGCCCGGGCGAGCGTGTACGCTGCTGGTGTTATCCTCTTGCTCGCCTCCGTGCTTGCTGGCCCCGGCACCGCCCTGGCGAGTGAGCACGGTCGTCGAGACAAGCCGGTTACCGTCTGGGCGCGGGCTTTTTTCGCTTCCGTCGATACAGCCATCCGCGTCGATTCACAAACGCTTGCTCTGTCGGGTACTTTACTCGATTTAGAGGCGGACCTCGACATCGATGACAGCCCGACGCTCCCCATGCTCGGTATTCAATGGTGGTTTGCCGACAGGCATCTGCTGGATCTTGCCTATTTCGAACTGACCCGCGACGGGCGCGCCATCATCGATGAGGAGATTCGCTGGGATGACTTCGTCTATCCCATCAACTTCGACGTACGGAGTTCTTTCAATACGAAGATCACGCGTCTCGCTTATCGATACGCACTGATCTCGACACAGCAAAGCGAATTTTCGATCGGCGGCGGCATTCACTGGACGGATATGGAGGCCGGCATCAGTGAGGCCAGTATTGGCAGCAGCGAGGTGAGTTCGGATGCGCCGCTTCCCATGTTAACCGCTGCTTTCGACTATGATTTTTCGCCCAAATGGTCCGTGCTGTTTCTCGGTGAATGGTTCGGCATCGAAGTCGGTGACGTGTCGGGGGAGATCTGGCACGCGGACGCGACGCTGCAGTGGCACGCCTGGGAGAACGTCTCTCTGGAACTCGGCTATAACTACTTCGATCTCGATTTCGACGTGGGGGATGCCGATTTCCGTGGCTTGTTCAATTACACGTACCAAGGGCCTTTTCTGGGCGTGGCGATTGCATTCTAGTTCACCCGCCTAACGATCGCGGACGATGAATAATTAAGTCTCCGCTGCGTCGGCGGATAGCGAATTCAGAATGTTCGCGGTATGCTGATTCAAGCCAGCTCCGCGCTTACAACAAAAGAACAACAACCGGTTGTTGTCTCATGATAAGAACGATGCGCAATAAGACTATCGCGTCTGCCACTCTAGCCAGCTCACTTTTACTCTGTATGTCCGGCTGCACGACCGTCGCTCCCGCGGCAATCGAGCCACTGGAGGAACGCGCCGATCTGATCTACGGGCAGGTCGAATTCGAGCTGCAGCTCAATGACATTGTTTTGTTGAATCCGTACCTCGACGTCGAGAGTCCCAGGGTAGACGATTTTGAAGCTGCGCGACTCGAACTCACCGCTGCGGCAGAGCTGTTGGTCGGTTATTCAGTAGACGTCATCGACGCGGCGCAGGATTATTCCGATAGCGACGCTGTCGCCGCGGTCGTGCCGTTAATTCGGGATCTCTATTCGAATCTTCGTGAGTTGTTGATCATCGAGCCACATTTGACCGCCATCGATGTTGAGGCAACACTCGCGAATGCTGCTGAACAACCGAATTTGACCAGGGCATTACGAGCTGCCGCTCCTATCAACACCCGGATCGCAATCGCTTTGCGTAACGCAATCGCGGACACGAACGATCGTTTCGACCTGGCGGTTGGCGAGACGTATGACAAGATCATCGATGAGAATCGCCCGTTTATGAAATACACGGACAATCTCATCTTCCGCCGAAACGAAGTTCTGGACAAGTTGCTGCTGCTGGATGATGCAAGACTGGGCGATGCCACCGCGTGGCAAGCATTGCTGGACGAAGACGAGGAACTTCGGAGAGCGATGGGCGGCGCGGCCGCAATGGCAAATGTATCCATTGATCAGGCCGAGTCCATTCTTGTGGAACGCCTGGCAAAGATTATGGAGATATGGGGTTACCTGGAGCCATCATGGACCAACTATCAAGAGACGCTCAGGGAGCTGTATGTGGTTGATGCCGATGTCCGAAATATTCTGCGACTGGCAAAGTTCGTCATTGAGGAATGGGACAAAGGCCAACGACAAATGGCGAAGGGAAGGCCAGCCGCATTCGTGAGGGCGACGAAGGATCTTGCCTACCTCGCCTTAAAACGAGCGGCGCGATAGATAACTAATGGCATCAAAATGAAAAATATCGTCTGGCAGTTATTCGGTACCTGGATTTTCATCGTTACGCTCCTGCCAGCTGCGGTGTGCGCCGATATGGACAGTGCCGAGCTACTGAAGGGCTTCGGACTGACACCCGGCGAAATTGAACGTCTTGAAAATGGCGAGGTCCTCGCTTACAGCGACGAGGAGTTCGAGTTCAGCAAGCGGGAACTTTCGGCCGACGCCATAGTACACGTCGACACTGACCATGCCGCAGTTCTTCGTGCCATGCAGGAAGATGCGACGCTCATACCCGTCAAACTATTGATGGAACATACCAGGGTTTTCAGTGAAGCGGATTTCGATAACGTAAATTTTACAGAAGGGGAATACGGTGAAGTTGAGGATCTGTTCAAGGCAAAACCTGGAAAAGAATTCAATTTCAGCAACGACGAGATTGCGATGCTCCAGCAAATGCTGAAGCCGCATCGTAGTGGATCAAAGGCACAGAAAATGGCGGCGGCCTCAGACGCGATGAGGGCAGTATTGATCGGTCGCTATGACGGCTATCGAGTAAAGGGCCTCGCGGGAATCGAGGGTTACAAACGCTCGAAACGCAAAAAGGTCGATGTCGGTGCGGAACTGCAGTTGACAAATGACGCGTTCCGGCCGTTCGAGGAGGATTTTCCCGAGTTCGTCCGGCTAATGTACGGATATCCGGAAGGAGCAGATTGCTGCACGCACGAGTTCCGCTGGCTCAAGGTCAAAATACGCAAGCGCATTGCTTTCGCACTTGCGCATACGATGATTCAGACGACTGACACGTTCGCGCTGATCACGGAACGGCATTACTACGTCAGCAACACGCTGAACAGCGTACAGTTGACCATCGTCTGGCTGCCGTATGAAGACGGGGGGTCCGTCGGACTCGCGATGTCTGCAAGCGCCGACGTTCTCAATAGCTTGATGGGCCGAATATTACGACCAGTGGGACGGAATCTGGCCAAAGACACAGTGACGGACGCGATGCTGGACATCAAAGCGACGCTGGAAGAAGGGGCGAGCCAATGAAAGGCGGATGTCCCGATATCGCCACGTCCTAGAGCTGTTTATCCGGGACGATCTTCAACATGAAGGCTTTGAAGCGCTGCCCGCCGGTCGTCTGCGGCTCCTTGGTCTCGACGACCTCGACACCGTCGATCGTGCCGCGCCAAGTGATCTTGCCACTTTCGTCGAGTTCGACCCGGTAGGCAAATTCGTCGAGGTCCTCGAGTATCAGGTCAGCGAGTTCGCCGGCCAATTCCGACGAGTTGACGAGAATTCCCATTTCGGCATTAATTTCGATCGAGCGCGGATCCAGGTTGAGCGAGCCGACGAACAGGGTCTCGCGGTCGACAATGATAGCCTTGGAATGCAGGGTCAGTACCTCAGGCATGTCCGCGTCGGCCTTGGCGCCAACAGCGTCGACCCTCGCTTCGTAGAGCTCAATGCCGGCTTCTACTATCGGACGACGGTACTTGGCGTAAGCTGAGTGCACGGCGGTGTGATTATTGGATGCCAGTGAATTCGTGAGGATGACGATTCGTACGCCCTTTGCCGCAAGGTCGCGCCAGAACTCGACACCGGACTTCAGCGGCACGAAGTAAGGCGTAACGACGAGCACTTCGGACTTCGCGTCAGCTGCAACTTCAGTGAGGTAATTAACAACTGCTTGTTGTTCTTGTTCAATGTCGGTGACGAGTTTGTCCGGGTCATCGGTAATGACATCATAGGTGCTCGGGTATAGAGGTCTTATGTCGGCAACGAGTTCTGCCACAAGCGTAGTACTCTTGGCGCGCTTGTAGACTGTCTTGTCCGCAGCCCGAAATTGTTCTTCGACGTCCCGGCGCCATTCTTCAAAGTCCTCCGAGTCGAATTTGTCGGCAAACGCCGCCATCGGAACGGCTTTCTCGTGATTCCAGAAAAGGTCAAACGTCACGCTGACGTCGGCGGCCACTTTTCCTATTGCCAGCATGTCAAAGTCCAGGAATTCCGCTCCTGTTTTTAGTTCGAAATACTCAGCCGCGATATTGCGACCGCCGACTATCGTGACCTGGTTGTCGATCGTGAACGACTTGTTATGCATACGCCGGTTGGCGCGCTTGAAGTCAACCAGAAAATTCAGGTATAAAGCGCCGCCACGTGCGACGGGATTATAAAGGCGGACCTCGATGTTCTCGTGCTGATCGAGTCGCGCAAGTACTTCGTCGGCCACGGTTGTGAAAATATCGTCGAGCAGGAAACGGACCCGAACACCACGATCCGCTGCCCGCAACAAGGCTGCCGAGACGATCCGACCGGCGATGTCGTCCTTCATCAGGAAATATTGTAAATCGATGCTGCGTTCCGCGGCGTTGATGAGGTACAGGCGAGCGCCGAATGCATCCATGCCTTCAATGAGCGGGTAGAAACCGGCAAGCCCGTCATGCGCTTCGGTCCATTCCGCAACGTTCTGTGCAATCGTCGTGTCGGCCGTGTCGGCAATTGCGACGGAATGCTCTTTGGGATAGTCGAACGGAACGCTCGCGCACGCACTGAGCGCGATGCAGAGAACAGTCACAAGAGCAATTTGAGGTCGCTTCATTGTTTTTGATTTTGCGCGGGACCTGTCAATTTCGAATGATAGCAGAGAGCGCTCAGTTCCACTGCGAACGCCACGGCGCCGGATCAATCATTTAGCGGATCAAATACTCAGTCGATTGGGTTCACCTGCTCAACTTCCGGCAAATTTCCGGCACCAAAGTCCGATCGCGCAGCGATCGATGGCCTATCGGGACAAAGGCGGTCGGGCCTTTTTAAGGCAAAGATCAACCAGGTTGTCGATCTTTGCGACGCCGACACACATGACGCTGTCTGCGCCTCCCCAGTAGATCTTTACAGTGCCGTCGTCCTCTGCGACAGCACCGCAGGTAAAGACTACATTGTGGACGTAACCAGTCAGCTCCCACGGATCTTCCGGCGATAGTATCCAATCGTCGGCCACGCCGAGCACTTTGGCGGGGTCCGCAAGATCATGGAGCGCCGCACCCAGGCGGTAAACAGCACCGTCCATGGTGGGAAAAACGCCGTGGTAAATGTTGAGCCATCCCTGCGCGGTCTTAATCGGTGTAGCGCCAGGGCCTATCTTCATCTCATCCCAGTGATACTGGACAGGCTGGATTACCGGTACCGAATCACCCCAATGAATCAGGTCCGGAGACCAGGACAGCCATATGCACCAAGGGTTGATTTCCGAGTGGGGCCGATCCATCCGTGCGTAACGACCGTCGAACGTTTCCGGAAAAATCACGACATTGCGCATGTCTGCCTGGCTGATGAACGACACCCGTTCCACTGTCTTAAAGTCGTGCGTCTTTGCCAGACCGATGCGCACGCCAAACCTGGAATAAGCGCTGTAGGTTATGTAGTACTCATCACCTATCAAACAGATTCGTGGGTCCTCGACACCGTACTCCTCGTGAATTGCAAAGTTGCTTTCGGTGGAAGGCACCATGAATGGTTTTGGATCTGCCCGGAATTTGTAACCGTCGTCGCTCCGTGCGATACCGAGTATCGATCGTCCATTGCGCAAGTGCGAGCGGAACAGCAGGATGTACTGATCCCCATACTTGGTTGCCGCTGCATTGTGAACCGTCGCCACGGAGTAGGGGATGTCGTGCCTGGTGAGGATTGGATTGCCGTCATACCGCGTTACCAACGGTTTACTGATCATCGCGCCTCTCCCTGTTCAAAATCGTATCGTAAACACGAACATAGTCGCGTACCATGCGCGTATTGCTAAAGCGCTTTTCAACATCGGCGCGGCAGGTGGATCTGTTGATGGAAGTAACACTAGCCACCGCATTTATTGCGCCTTCAATGTCCTCAACGATATAACCGGTTTCGCCGTCACGGATAATTTCCGGCATCGACCCGCGGCGAAACGCAATGACCGGTGTTCCGCAAGCCATGGACTCGACCAGGCTCAATCCGAAGGGCTCGTCGAAACTAATCAAATGCAGTAACGCCAGTGCACCGCCTAGCACCTCCGCTCTTCGGTCCGGTCCGACTGAGCCGAGGTATTCCACAGTCACGCCGTCAATATGAGGTTCCACTTTGCTTGCGAAGTAGTCTTTATCCTGAATGATGCCCGCGATCACGAGTTTCATTCCGATGCGCTGTGCTACTTCAATTGCTTCGTAGACGCCTTTGTCCGGATGGATCCGACCGAAAAATAACAGATACTCTCCCTCGGCTCCCGAAAACGGAAATTGTGCGACATCGATACCATGATGGATCGTCGCGATGTAGTCGAGTTCCGGTGATTTGTCTGAGTCACTGATCGCAACGTAGTAGCTGCGATTATTGTATTTCTTGTAGACCGGTACGATCGATGGCGATGAGAATCCGTGGATCGTCGTTACCACCGGAGTGTCGACCAGTCCGGAATATGTTAGCGGTAGAAAGTCAAAGTGATTGTGAATGATATCGAAATCGGCCGCATGCTCGAAGATCTCGGAAATGTGCAGGCATTCAGCGACCTTTGGATCGACTGAGTCGTCCTCCGAATACGGGTGTGGACATACAGCGACCAGCCTACCGCTGGTTTGCGAGTCCCCAGTGGCAAAAAGAGTCACGTCCAGGCCCAGATCTACCAGTTCTTCCGTGAGACGGCTGACCACTGATTCCCACGGCCCGTAGTGGCGCGGAGGAGTGCGCCATGAAATGGGGCTGAGGACGGCGATACGCGTGGGCATGCTCGACACCGGCGATTCCTGGGACAGTCAATCTTGATCAAAGCGTCCGGCGGCCATCACGGCTATAATCTCAACGGTCTGCACCGAGGCCACTGAACCATGAGTATTGTTAGTCAGATCACATCCGTGTGCAATATTTGATGAGGATTAGGGAACAACGTAAGCAATTGATGCGACGGCGGTCAACCTTGCTGAACGCCGAAAGCTCCCGCGTTATTACCCGGCCGCATATTCCGGGTGACAGCGCACGGATTGCGACTTTAGTCGATCGGGTCGCATTGCTGAGCGACGAAAACGTACAGCACTTGCTCGAGGCTGTAATCGAAGACTTTTCAGGGCGTCATCGGAACTTCCGAGAGGTCCTGTACAGGAACTTTGATCGTATTGCAGAACACGTGCCAGAAGATACGTCATTGTCATCCGAGCAAGAACTGCTGCTTGGGGCCTACTTCACCGCAGAGTATTCAGTTGAGGCAGCGGCCCTGTTTAACCCTTCCATCGTGCCACACCCTAATCAGAACGGCATGGACAAGGGTTCGCAGCGATTCATTATGAGTTTTAGAGCGACCGGTGAGGGTCATGTCTCCTCGATCGAATTTCGTAGCGGCTTCGTTGACGCAAACCAGGACATCTATTTCGATCCCATCAGCCAATACGTGGCCACACCCGAGATGCACACAGATCCTGTCTATCATCGCCTTCATTTTCGGCGAAAACTCGAAGAGATGGGAGCGAGCGACCTGATCACGGATAAATTGCTGAAAGGACTGGGTAAGACGTTTTCGTTCGGCCAGTTGGAAACAAAAATACGAAAACTCCGCTCGACCAAGTTTCGACTGAAGGACAAGCACCACGCGATTGAAACGGTGTTGTGGCTGGCCCGGTCCAATTACGAAGTGATATTCGGGCCTGATGAGAAAATCTCTGAGAGAGTGATTTTCCCGGTGTCGGAAAATGAGAGCTCAGGCATCGAGGATGCCCGGTTTGTTCGTTTCAAAGACGATGATAAATCAGTTATCTACTATGCTACCTATACCGCGTACAACGGATTCACCATACTGCCGCAGATTCTCGAGACGACCGACTTCCTGACATTTAAGATGCATACACTCAGCGGCAAGGCTGCGCAGAACAAGGGCATGGCGTTATTCCCGAGAAAGATCAACGGCAAGTTCGTGATGTTGTCACGCCAGGATGGTGTCAATAACTACATCATGTTCTCGGACAGCGTTCGCTTCTGGGACGAGGCGGAATTTTTGCAAGAGCCTGTTCATCCGCTCGAGTTCGTTCAGGTCGGGAATTGTGGGTCGCCGGTGGAGACGCCTGACGGATGGCTTGCACTGTTTCATGGCGTTGGACCGATGCGCAGATACAGCGTCTGGGCCGAGCTTTTGGACCTTGACGATCCGTCGCAGGTTATCGGTCGGCTGGACGAGCCGATTCTCACTCCCGATGAGCATGAGCGAGATGGCTACGTGCCTAACGTGGTCTATACCTGCGGAAGCATGATTCACGGAGATACACTGATTATTCCCTACGGCATCGCTGACCAAAGAAGCAGGGTTGCTACTGTCTCCATACCGGAGCTGCTATCTCGGCTCAAGGCGGGTTGAGGCACCGCTAAGCCGCATCAGACTGTCTTGTGAGGCGCTGATCAGCGTCCGATTCCGCAATGTGATTGTGATTCGCTGTTAATCCTCGCAGGTTGCAAATGGCAAGCAGTGAGGACAAGTAAGACAGCGTCGATTCCGCGCCTTGATTTTCATTGACACCGTCGCTCGTGAGTCCGTCGCGGCAACCGCCGGTGGCATGGTCATAAAGTTGCATTTGTTGATCATTCTTCCCCAGATACCAGTTGAAGCACGTGGATGTCAGCTCGGTCCATTCCTGGCTTTGCGTGCATTCATAGGCTTCCACACAAGCGCCGATCATGGCGGCTGCTTCAAGAGGCTGTTGATCATACTGCGCTTTGCTGCCGGATTTGGGGAACCAACCCTGATTGCCAACGGGCGTGAACCATCCATTAACAGGATCGACCTGAGTGTCTCTTAGCCATTCGAGAACATCGATACCGGTCTTCACCATGGCATCATTGTCGGTAACGCGACCGCAGGCCATCAGTGCTTCGGGCAGGCGCGCATTGTCGTAGGCTAACATCGGCTCGTGCCAACGCCAGTCCTTGGTGGCGTACTGCGTGAAACGGGCCAGGAGTCTGTCGCCCAGCGATTTGATCAGCTCACGTACCCGTTGATCGCTTTCATACCTGTGGAGGTACGCCTGCATTCCAAGAATAGGAAATGCAATAGCGCGGGAATCCGAAAAGTTCTCTAACGCCGGCAGCGCATCATTGAGTAATTTAGTCGCGAGAGCGACTTGACCCGAATTCTGCCCCCGACCAGCCACCACGCCCAGGGCCCACAGCGCTCGTCCGTGAGAATCTTCCGACCCGATCGTCTCCAGCCATTCGCGCTCATAAGACATGAAATTGCGAAATCGCCCCTTCTCTGCGTCGAAGGCATCGTCCAGGAAACTGAGGTAAATCGATGACAAATCGATCAGTGACCGATCGCTCCGATTCAGTTCGCACGCCCTGGTCACGACTATCAGCGCTCGAGCATTGTCGTCCACGCAGTATCCGTGGGCCCTGTTAGGAACCGTAAACTTCGCGTGCTGCAGCATGCCGGTATCGTCCGTCATAGTGGCAAGATGATTCAGGTTTATCTGCGGCAGTCGCTGTTCCTTTTGACTCAGAGTATCGAGTGCCGGCAGATCGCGCGTACGCGCATGTTGCACTTTGGCCTTCGAAAACAGAGCCAGATAACGGCGGCCCATTTCCTTCATCACCATGGGCCGCGAATAATCATAGGCGGCCCGACGAATCGCCAGGCGCTCCTCCGGAAAATCCAGAAGTCGATTGATCTCGTGCGTCAACGCCCTGGAATCTTTGAAGGGCACGAGCCTGCCGCGCCCATCGGCCAACATCTCCTGTGCATGCCAATAAGGGGTGGACACGACCACCTTACCCGCACCCACCGCATAGGCGAGTGTGCCGGATACGACCTGAGCTTCGTTCAGGTATGGGGTTACGTAGATATCGGCGGCCCGAATTATCTCAATCAATTCGTCGCGTTCCAGGAAACGGTCATGAAACACAACGTTGTCGCCAACGCCCAGCTCCTTAGCCCGATGATGCAGACTCAAGCGGTAGTCCTCACCACTATCGGCTATGCAATGCGGATGGGTGGCGCCGACCACGTAATACAGTACGTCCGGATGCAGGCCGACAATATCTGGCAATGCATCAATCATGAACTCGATTCCCTTGCCCGGCGAGAGCAGGCCAAACGTCAGGATGACGGTCTTGTTATCTGCCCCCAGCTTACTCTTGCAGGGGTCCGGATCCAGAAACGGAACATCGGGAATGCCGTGATGAATGAGAGTTATCTTGCTCTCTGGAACCTGATATATGTCTCGAAGAAAATTGACGGAGTGCTCGCTCATGACGACCAAGCTGGCAGAGAGCTCCGATAATTGGGTGATTATCTTCTTCTCCTCCGCCGAAGGATCTTTCAACACCGTGTGCAGGGTAGTAAAAAGAGGGCTCTTCAAATTCTCGGCGAGTTCGATGATGAAGCTACCGCGTTGGCCGCCGAATATTCCAAATTCGTGTTGTAGAGAAATTACCGCCGGGTTCCTCAGGTTCTGAATATCTGCGGCGAGCCGGTATTCGTTCAGATTGTCCTGATTGATCTGAAACTTGACCGTGTCCGGATACTCGTAGCCGTCACGCCGATCGTTCATGGCCACAATCGTGCAGTCAATTCCCGGGTCGTTATCGACAATCGCGGCGGCAAGGTCAGACGTAAAGGTGGCGATACCGCACTTTCTCGGCAGATACGAGCCGATCAGAGCGACTGATTTTGGAGGCGGCGGCATGTCGGGATCCTTCCGATTCTCTGTTCGTACGTAATCAAATTGACAAATAATTCTAACATGCGACAGCCTGGACCGGTTTTCCTGAGTATGATTCACTTGTCCTCGAGCAACAGCCGCCGTCCTGAACATTTTGCCGTGCAATCGAACGAGACAATGTACCGCTCACGAGTGAGAATCGAACGTGTTGCCGAGCAACTCGACCCTGACCCGACGCGTGTCATTCCTCGGTTCTTTGGCCCCGGCGACGAGAAACGGCTGCGCGGAATCATCGAGCGGATTCGAGCTCTCGACCGCTCCGAGGTCGCCGAATTGGTGAAGGGCCTCGGGCGGAGATTCCAGAAAAAACATCCGGATCTCGCCATGATCGCCAAGAGCAACTACGATGCGGTCAAATACCTCATTGCCGATGAGGATTTTGTCGACAAGAAGCGGCGGCTCCTGATCGGGGCCTACTTCACGATGGAATACGCCATCGAGTCTGCGGCGCTGTTCAATCCCTCGATGGTGCCGGCCATTGTGCAGGACGAAGCTGACGTGGGGAGTACCCGTTTCGTCATGAGCCTGCGGGCAACCGGCGAAGGTCATATCTCTTCGGCCGTCTTCCGTCGTGGCGTGATAGATCGCGATAATCGAATACGGATTCAACCTGTCAGTCAATACAGCCGTCGGCTTCAGGTCGTGGAGAATCGAGAATTCGAGAAACAGATCTACCAGAAGAGACTCACCGAGATAGGCGCGATCGGAACATTCACCGATGATGTACTGGACCAGCTGGGTACAACCTTCAACTTCGACGAGCTCAAATTGGCAATCGACGCCGTGTGGGAGTCGCATAAATATGGCCTGACGAATTCCGAGACGGTCGACAAGATGATGGCTATCTCGCGAGCGAACTACGATCTTCGCATGCCAGATCTCTACGACCCGTCGGAGTTCGTAATCTTCCCAAATTCCGACGCCGAGAGTCACGGGATCGAAGACATGCGCTTGGTGCAGTTTCACTCCGACGATGGCGGAATCTGCTATTACGGGGTCTATACGGCCTACGACGGTTCGAACATCATGCCCCAGATCCTCGAAACTACGGGGTTTCACACGGCCAAAATTCGAATGCTGGGCGGTCGATACGCCCTCAACAAGGGGATGGCGCTCTTCCCGAGAAAGGTCGACGGCCGGTACCTGATGCTCGGTCGGCTCGACAATGAAAATCTGTTCCTTTTGAGGTCCGACGACGTGCTTTTTTGGAACGAGGCCGAGCTCCTGCTCAAGCCCAAATTTGCCTGGGAAATCATTCAGATTGGCAATTGCGGGTCGCCGATAGAAACCGAGTCTGGGTGGCTGGTGCTTACCCATGGTGTCGGTCCGATGCGCCAGTACTCGATCGGCGCCGCGCTCTTGGATCTGGACGACCCTTCCCGAGTCATCGGCCGTCTTCCCGAGCCGCTCATTGTGCCACTGAAAGAGGAGAGCGTCGGCTACGTTCCGAACGTTGTCTATTCCTGCGGCGGCATGATCCACAACGATAAGCTCGTGATCCCTTACGCCATCAGCGATCGTTCAACGACATTTGCGCTCGTATCGTTGCCAGAGTTGCTGGCGGAGCTGACCAGGTGAATTCTGGCCAGAGGGATTCCCGGTTTTGGTGGCCCGAGTCAATTCGCTACCTCGACAGGCTGCTGCACATCGATTATGAAGTTCTCGCGCATTTCATCGAGTGCTGTCTCGACGTGCTGTCGACGCATGTACGTCACCCAGTTCGCCTCGATCCAGTCCCTGATATCCTCGAAAGCGGGCAGCGTCGACTCATGTCGCTTGGCGACCCGCAGGAAATATACGTCCTCTCCGGAAACAAATGGCCCACGCCACAGATCGTCGTCGATTGCCACGATTTCGGGCGCGACCTCCGGTCCGAACGCCTGGGCGATTACGCGCTGGTTAACCTTCCGCAGAATAATGCCGGACATACCATCGCGGTTGCCCATACGGGTGTGGTCAGCGCCAGCTCGTAGTTTCGTCAGCGTGTCGTTCGGAACTTCGTCGGGATTCCTGAAAAGCACATGATCGTAGCTAATCGTGGGTGACGACGTGAATCTCTCCGGGTTGTTTTGGTAAAAAGACCGGAGGCCATCTTCGCTCGGCTGCGGAGTCTCTTGTGAGAGGAAAAACCGCATATTCCGGATCATCAACGTGCGAATCCGAGAGCTGTTGTCGAAGCCGCGCCTGCGTGCTTCCCGAAACAGGATCTCTTCTTCGATGAAATTATCGATGATGTCTTGCTTTTCGTCGTCGCTTAGCGGGCGCAGCAACAGGTCCTGCTGAGTTTGGATCAGGTACTCCTGCGTCGCGACGTCAAACGTGATGATTTCTCGATCATCACCGGAGAACATGGCATTGGCAAGGAATAGCAGCGCTGCGAGTCCGAGGAAATGGACCAGCGGTTCGCGCCGGATGAAGCGCAGGACGCTTTTCGCTACTGATTTGTCAACTTCGCTCAATTTCATCTCTTGTTGACCGAGCAATTCGCATGGAGTTTAATCGAAACGTGCGCTGCCGCTTGTAATCTAAATTAAAGCAACCGGTAAAAAATGACGCAATAAGAATTTAGTCAAAATGAAGAAAGACAACAGACGCTAAACACTCTGGAGGATTCACGATGCTACGCAGACTGCTACCTGCTGCAGCGATGTTGCTGCTTGTTTCGCCGACGCTTCATGCCCAGCAAGTTGACGAAGACGATGCTGCACTCATGAAGGAATTGGGCATCAAAGTTCTAATGGACGAAGAATTCACCATGTCGGAAAAGATGCGAGAGAAGCATCCGAACATAAAGCCGACGATTCCGATGAACCCGGATTCACCCATTTACGATGCCTGGAAGTTTATTCGTGACAACCTCTCCGAGGGCCGCGAGCCCGGACCGATCAATATCCAGCGGATGCCGTTCGGATTCGGGTTCAACGGCATACCGACGTTCTTCCGCCTGCCGATTGCACTGACGCCGGAAGACCTGAAAGCGGGCGATGTCGATGTCGCGTTCCTGGGCGCCCACACTGACATGGGAATGGGCCATCGGGGCGCCAGCCAGGGTCCGAATGCGCTGCGAGCATCCGCAGGTGACTACATCTCCTGGGGAATGGGCACGATGTCGCACATGCCCACACTGGTGGATCCGTTTCGTGAAATAACGATTGTGGACTACGGTGACGCGCCCGTTGATCCTCTGAGCACCGACCGCACGAACGATGCGGTGCGCTTTATGGTGCGGGAGATCGCCGAGGTCGAGCGCAGTGACGGTAGCCATGTCATTCCAATCATTGTCGGCGGCGATCATTCGCTCGCCTACCCGGACGTCGCTGGCGTGACGGACGTCTACGGCAAAGGCAACGTCAGTGTCATTCACTTCGATGCACATTACGATGCGACGATGTGGTTCGGGCACCTGGCGAGTCACGGTAGTTTTGTCAAGCGCCTGATTGACGAAGGGCATGTCCCCGGCAAGAATTGGATCCAGGTCGGTTTGCGCGGCTATTACCCGGACGCCGATTCCTTCGAATGGATGCGTGAGCAAGGCTTTCGGTATCACCCGATGGCCGAGGTCGAGCGCCGCGGCTGGGACGCGGTCATGGAAGACGTTATCAAGGAAGCGAGTGAAAGCGAATACCTGTTCATTTCCTGGGACGTGGACGTCATGGATCCGGCATACGTTAGGGGAACCGGTACGCCCGAGCCGGGTGGTTTGACGCCTCGCGAAGCGTTCCCGATCATGCGCCGTCTGTGCGCCGAGGCGAATGTTATTGGCGTCGATATAGTCGAGCTCGCGCCCGAACGCGATCAGACTTACCTGTCGACGATGAACGTAAATCGGGTCATTCGTGAGTGCCTGGTCGGCATCGCCATGCGCAAAAAAGGTATTACCGAAAAGCACTATCTTAACCCGCTCACCGTTGATGATGGGAGAGACTGATATGAGAAACACATTTGCTGCTGCGGCCATCTTGGCCGCTGTCGTTTTCTCGCCGCTGAATAGCGCGGCAGACGAAGTCGTGGAAGACATCGTGGAGGGCGCAGTTATCGGCGCGGCTGCCGGCGCCGTGGTGGGAGACAAGGAAGGAGCCGCCACCGGAGCTGCCGTCGGTGCCGCCGCCGGCCTTGCCGTCGGCCTTGCGGATGAAGCGGACCTGGAAGACGCGGTTGTCGAGGATGCTATCGTTGAAGACGCAATCGTCGAAGATGCGATTGTCGACCAGGCAATTGAAGACGAGATTGTCGAAGAAGCCGCGACGGAAGAAGCGGCGGAATTGCTGTTCGACGATCTTTAAGAAAAATCGTCGCGTGATGGCGGCCATTGCCGCCTTCGCGCTGCTGAGAGACTACATCAAGAACAAGGAACAAGAGCTGGCCGACTACAACGCGGGACTTGCGACCGAGGTGGATGCGGAAGTAAACAGACGACGACTCACGAATGTCGGCACCTTTCGCGCTTACGCGTACAACTACCTGAAGAATCACCCGAAGATCCACAAAGGCATGACGCTGATTGTTCGTTAGCTCGGCCCGGGGCCCGAGGGACTGCCGTTGGAGGTTTACTGCTTCACGAACATGACCGCATGGGCTGTCTACGAAGACATCCAGTCGGACATCTTCGATCACTTGATGGCAATCGTGCCGGAATTTGGGCTGCGCCTGTACCAGAAACCGGCGGGTTCCGATTTGGCGAACCTCAAATAATCTGGTCGGGGTGAGAAGATGAGCCGACCGCTACGCGGTTCGGCTTGTCGGCCAACTTCGTTGGCCTCGGTGCGAACTTCCGGCCCCTGCCTCCCGAACGCAGGGACCTGGTCACAGTTGCAGAATTTATCGTAACGCGTTACGATAAATGGATGAAAAAGACATCCAAGCGGCGAGGTCGCCCCCGAAAAAGCAAACCGGTGACGGCCGCTGAGCGAATGCGGGCGTATCGGAAACGTAAACGTGATGCCGGGTTGAAAAGCGTTCGCCGCTGGGAACCAGTAAAAGGTGAGGGTGGACGCCAGTATTCCGATCACCGCATTCTGGATGCCCGCAGCCTGGCGATGCACTGCAAGATCGCGCAGAAAATCTCACAAAATCCGGAATTGCTCGATAAGGCCAAAGCCAATCTCAATCGCTGGTGCGAAAAATCGAAAGCGCCGCAACCGTACTATTTTCGCGAATGGCAAGAAATACTCGAACGTCCCTGGCCGCAGATTGCCGAAGTGATTACCCGCATGAGCGAAGAGGCAATCCGGCTACGTTCATCGTCTCCGTTTGCCGGTGTCCTCACTGCCGATGAGAGAGAACATATTTATGCGGCGTTTCGAGCTTGAGCACCTTATTCGCGCCAGCGGAGAAATCGCTGACGATCAAGTGCATTATCTCGCGATTTCCAAACTCATCGCACATAGACCAAAAGACCTTTGATTCGTCCAGGCGCTGGTAAGGCACGAGATGATTCAGAAAGGTGCAATGCTTGAGCGTCTCGCAAAAACCGACCTGGAAAAATCGATTCGTGACAGGATCCTCACCAGAATCAAGTTATTGTTTACTGCTTGAGAATTAAGATGAGAAGCTCGACAAACTGCCGAATAATAGCAGTTGCGCCGATGATGGACTGGACGGACCGCCACTGTCGTTATTTTCTGCGTCTGCTGAGTCCGGGAGCGATGCTCTACACGGAGATGGTCACCGCGGCCGCGATTCATCACGGGGACTACGCAACCCTGCTTGCGTGCGACGAGTCCGAGCATCCCGTTGCCCTGCAGCTGGGTGGCAGTGATCCGGCGCTCATGGCGGAAGCGGCGCAGCGCGGCGCCGAATTCGGGTATGACGAGATCAATATCAATGTCGGATGTCCGAGCGATCGCGTGCAAAGTGGTCAGTTCGGCGCCTGCCTGATGGATCGCGCGGGGTTGGTCGCCGACTGCGTCAGCGCGATGCGCGAGAGTGCGAGCGTGCCAGTCACGGTCAAAACCCGGATCGGTATTGATGACCAGGACAGTTATGAATATCTCCGGCGATTCGTAGACACCGTGCGCGCGGCAGGGTGCGACAAGTTCATCGTGCATGCCCGTATCGCGATTCTCGAGGGACTGAGTCCCAAGGAGAATCGTTCCGTTCCGCCACTTAACTACGAACGCGTATACCGGCTGAAACGCGATCTCCCGGAACTCGAGATCGTCCTGAATGGCGGTGTTGCCGACGTCAATCAGGCGGACGAAATTTTGCAGCATGTCGATGGCGTCATGATTGGCAGGCAGGCCTACCACGATCCGTACCTGCTCGCCCGGCTCGAGCACCACTTCAATCCGGCGTGGGCCATGCCTGACCGATACTCCATCGTTGAGTTGATGCTGCCGTACATTGAAAATGAGTTGTCGAAGGGCGAGAGGCTCGGCCGGATAACACGCCACATGCTCGGATTGTTCACCGGCGAACCCGGTGCAAGGGCCTGGCGCCGTCATATCAGCGAACGTTCCTTCAAGGACGGTGCGGGTACCGAAGTATTGCTCGATGCGCTCAAGAAGATGCCTGTCGCCGCGTAACTCCGCTACAATAACCAACCTTTCCAATCAACGAGCGTACTACCCCCTATGAGCGCAAAACCGAAGAAGAAACGACCCACGATGGCCGACCAGGCCGACATCCACGAGCTATACGAGGAGTCGGTACAGAACGTCGAGAACGAGGTCGAGTTCATGCAAACGACGTTTCAGGAACTGGCGGGTCGCAAGGCCTACCTGTTTCGCGAGGACTTCTGTGGCACGGCGAGTGCCGCGTGCGAGTGGGTCAAGCAAGGCAGGGAGTACCAGGCTTTCGGTGTGGATATCGACCCGTCGGTGCTCGAATGGGGGCGCGCAAACCGGGTAAGCCGTTTGCCAACCGAGGATCAGGCGCGTGTCAGCCTGATCGAATCCAATGTTCTGACTGTCGAAACTCCCAAGGTCGACGTGCTGGCAGCTTTCAACTTCAGCTACTGGATCTTCGAAGAGCGCGCGACGATGATTTCCTACATGCGCCGTTGCTACGACGCGCTGAAGGACGACGGCGTGTTGTTCATGGACATGTTCGGCGGTTCGGAGTCATTCGAGGAAACGAGGGAGAAGACCAAACAAGACGGCTTCACCTATATCTGGCACCAGGCAGAGTTTCATCCGGTGACCAACCACATGCAGTGCTACATTCACTTCAAGTTCCCGGACGGATCGAAAATCAAGCGAGCCTTCAGCTATGCCTGGCGGCTGTATACCGCGCCCGAACTCCGCGAGATGCTGCTGGAGGCAGGATTTTCGAAGGTGACCGTGTACTGGGAGGGTGACGACGAGGATGGCGAGGGCAATGGCGAGTTCACTCCGGAGGACAAGGGTGAGGCAGATCTTGCGTGGATCGCGTATATTGTCGCTGAAAAATAACTTGTATATTAGTTAGTTGTACTCGACAGGCATAAACTACATTAAAGCTTAAAATGGCACGGGACCTGGAAGTCGCAATTCTTTTTGCTGATGTAGTCGGCAGCACCCAGCTGTACGACAAATTTGGCGATACCAAGGCGAGCGAGACCGTCGCCATATGCCTCGACGTGATGAAAGACGCCACTCAACAGTTCAACGGTACGGTCATCAAGACCATCGGCGACGAGGTGATGTCGACTTTTGCCTCGGTGGACGAGGCCATGGGTGCGGCGGTCATCATGCAGACCCGAATTTCTACGGAAAGCAAACAGGATGATCGTATCCCGGTATCGATCCGGGTCGGTTGCCATTTTGGCCCGGTCGTCCAGGAGCAGAACGATATTTTCGGTGCCGCCGTGCACACAGCCAATCGCATGACGTCACAGGCGAAGGCGAGGCAAATTGTCATATCGGGTGAGACCGTTGAGAAGATGAGCCCGAAGATGCAGGAGCAAACGCGGCAAATCGACGTGGCGACCGTGCGCGGCAAGATGGACGAAGTCGCTCTCTACGAGTTGTTGTGGAACCCGGAAGAAGCCACCAGCATGCTGCCGACGATCGAGTGGGAGAGCCGTGGCCGCAGTGTGTCGCGCATGCTGCTGACCTTCCGTGACCAATCGGTCGAGATTAGCGATACACGCAAGAGCGCCAACATAGGCCGTGCCGATGACAACGACCTCGTTGTGAAGGGCAACCTCATCTCAAGAATTCACGCCAAGGTGGAGCTTCGTCGCGGCAAGTTCGTACTCGTCGACCAGAGCACGAACGGCACATTTCTACTGAATGTTCGTGGCGAGGAGACGTTTGTTCGACGTGACTCGACCGAGCTGAATGGCGAAGGCACGATAGGTCTGGGCCGCGCCGAAGAACCCGGCGATTCGCTCGCCATCCACTTCAAATCGATCGACTGAAAAAAGGGGTCAGAACCCTTTTTTTCCTTTTTTTCTTTTATTCGACCCTGACCCTC
>Ga0255052_10000384_pt1 | contig 36031 bp, 29 predicted proteins | sample JV7_2_21_MG_FD_188632 | JGI IMG/M metagenome (GOLD analysis project Ga0255052, IMG submission 188632) | Seawater microbial communities from Jervis Inlet, British Columbia, Canada - JV7_2_21 | ecosystem: Environmental > Aquatic > Marine > Inlet | place: Canada: British Columbia | collected...
AACCCCGTGATGGAAGTCGTCGTTCCAAGCGTGCATGACGCAACACTCGCGCCCGCGGGACAGCACGTCTTGTCAGCGCACGTCATGTACGTGCCGCACAAACTGAAAGGTGCCTGGACCGATGCAGCGCGTGACCTGATGTGCGAACGCTCAATCGACACACTCGCGCGATATGCGCCGCGCATCCGCGAACAGATTATTCACCACGAATTCCTGACGCCGCCGGATCTTGAGCAGCGCTATCGGGTCACCGGTGGTCACTGGCACCACACCGAATTCGCGTTGGACCAGATGCTCATGATGCGCCCAACCTACGAGGCGGCGCAGTACAGCACACCCATACCTGGCTTGTACCTCTGTGGTGCAGGTTGCCATCCCGGTGGAGATATCACGGGTGCCGCCGGACACAATGCTGCAAGTGAGATCTTGCGATGAATAACTACGATGCCATCGTCATTGGCGCAGGTCATAACGGCCTGACGAATGCTGCCTACCTCGCAAAAGCCGGGCTCAACGTCGTCATCTTAGAGAAGAATGACTTTATCGGCGGCGCCTCCTGCACCCAGGAATTCCACAAGGGCTGGAAGTACTCGAGTTACTCCTATGTCTGCAGCATGATGCGGCAGGCGATACACCGTGACCTTGATCTCGCAAGACATGGCCTGCTGATCGTGCCCTATCTCGGCACCGTCAATTTCGGTGACGGTGATGAGAGGCTGTTTTCCTATCACGATGAAGAGGCAGCGAACCTTGAGCTGAAACGCCATTCACCGCGTGACGCAGATGCAATGCATCGCTTCCAGGCGGACCTGACCCGCTACGCACAGCTCATCCGCAAGACATTGATGCGCACGCCACCGGATCCAACCTCGTTTAGGCCGCGGGACATCATGGAACTCCTGTTCTTTGCCAAGCAATTCTGGGCATTGGGCGAAAGAGAAATTTACGAATACGTTCGCTTCTTCACCATAAGTGCCGCTGAGTTCCTCGACGACTACTTCGAGAACGATTTGATCAAGGCGGCGATGGCCAGCGCGGGCATCATCGGTACGGCGCTTGGCGTTCGCTCACCAGGTTCCTCCTATATCCTGCTGCACCATGTCATGGGCGATGTTGACGGCAGCATTGGGGCCTGGGGGCTACCACGCGGTGGCATGGGCGCCATAGCCGATTCCCTTGCCGGGGCATTGCAATACCACGGCGGCGAGCTTCGAACCAATGCTGGTGTGAAGCAGGTACTGGTGAAGAACGGCAAGGCCGTTGGTGTCGTGCTCGAGAACGGAGACGAGATCAAGGCACGCATAGTCGTATCGAACCTGGATGCGAAGCGAACCTTCACGCGCATCATCGACAAGAATGACTTGCCCGAAGGTATCTACAAGAAAGCGAAGAATTTCAAAATTCGTGGCTCCTCGGGCAAGGTAAATATCGCGTTATCAGGATTGCCGAAATTCACTGGCGTGCCGGACAATCGCTACATCAATCGCGGCGGACAGGGTTTCACTGGTTCGCTTGAAACCATGGAGCGGGCCTACGACAGCTGGAAGCACGGGCGCTGGTCTGAAGATCCATTTGTTGAAGGCGTCATACCGTCGGCCTGGGATCCAACCGTCGCACCTCCCGGTAAGCACTGGATGTCGAACTTTGTGCAGTACTGCCCGCCTGAACTCGATACCGGGCCATGGACACCGGCAGACCGTGATGCATTTGGCCAGGCTGTCATCGACAAGATCGCGCGCTACAGCCCGGGCTTCAAGGACCTGATCGAACACGTCGATGTTCGTTCCCCTTACGACATGCAACAGGAAATTGGCTTGACGGAAGGCAACATCTTCCAGGGAGAGCTTACGATCGATCAGTTGCTGTTCAATCGACCGTTCCCCGGTTACGCGCAATACCGCATGCCGCTTAAGAACCTCTACATGTGTGGATCATCAACCCATCCGGGTGGCGGCGTGTCCGCTGTTTGCGGTGCGAACGCGGCACGCGAAATTCTCTCGGACCTGCGGCGCAAGAATTCCGTGCCCGAAGACGACTTCTACGACGAGTGATTATGAATAACACCGACCCATATGCTGGCGAACGCCTGAAAGTATCGCCCTTCTATCCGAGGCAGGAGGTTCTTAACATCCGCAATGCCTGGGCTGCGTGGAACGGCTACAAGTTCGCCGAATGCTATTACGACGCCGAGTACGAGTATTTTTGTGTTCGCAATTCTTGTGCAACCTATGACATCTGCCCAATGCAGAAGTATGAAATCAGCGGTCGTGATGCAGAAGCGATGCTGAATCGGATGGTTACCCGGAATGTCAGGAAGATCCCAGTAGCCCGAGTGGCCTATTGTGTCTGGTGCACAGATGCAGGTCGCATGATTGACGATGGAACGATATTCAGACTGGCCGACGACAAGTTCATGCTGACCTGCGGCAGCCCCTGCACCGCGTGGTTGGAAAAGAGTGCCTTTGGTTTCGATGACGTCAGTGTCAAGGATGTGACGGATGATCTGGCTGCACTCTCCTTGCAGGGCCCAACGTCGTGTGCCGTGCTCAAGGACATGGGGCTAGATGGTATCGACACCGCGAAACCGTTCGACATCATGTACTTTCCTTTCCATGGCGACACGCTCATGGTGTCACGCACCGGATTTACCGGTGACCTTGGTTACGAGCTCTGGATCCCGTCTGCGCTGGGCCTGAATCTCTGGGATGACCTCTATGCGGCGGGCGAGAACTACAACATCCAGCCCTTTGGTGAAGCTGCAACCAACATGACCCGGCTGGAAGCCGCGTTCATTATGCCGGGGATGGAATTCAACGAAGCGCTAAGGACCGTGCATTTCGAGCATGACCAGACGCCTTTCGAATTGAACCTGGGATGGCTGGTCGATTTCGAGAAGCCACATTTCAATGGTCGAAGCGCTTTGTTGAAAGAGCAGAAACGCGGCACGAAATACACGCTGACCAAACTCGATGTCGAGGGAAACAAACCACCTGAGGGCTCTTTCATCTACCGGGACAAGCGTTGCAGCAATGAAATCGGCTATGTCACTTCGGCCATGTGGTCACCTGCCGTCAAAGCCAATATCGCTTTAGCCATGATCAAGACAGAATATGTGGACGGCGATCTTTGGGCGGAAATCTACTACGAAAAGGAACTGCGCCATTACAGCCGGGTGGCCAGGTGTACTCTCCAGACTAAGCCCTTCTGGGTTGTGCCCCGGGCGCGCGCAACACCACCGCCTGATCGGTAGGGCTCTTACGAGGGCATACTGGGTCTGTCGGCGAAAACCCGAAATTGTGCGGCCGTTAAAGTGGTTTTTTGGAAAGAGTGAGCTAGCAGGCCTACCGACATCGACCATAAGTAGAAGAATTGTTTAAGGAAATATAGCGGCCAGGGGCGGAGCGATCCGCGAAGCGAATCAGGACAGCGAAGCTGCCCGTAGGGTGAGGATCGGCCTAAGCCGATCCGAATCAATGGATCGCTGGGTTGGCCGGCAGCTTCGCTGCCTCGTCGCCGCGTTGCGGCTCGGTTGAACCACCGACACGCGGATTTTCAGTGAACAGATTTCGCAACCTGGCGTAAGCGGAAATAACTCAAGAGCACGTTTCGCGGCAGATTCGTCACGCGTTGGGTTTCCTTAGGTGACGATAGGTGCCCCTGATTCGGGCACCAAAGTAGGCACCGCTACGTCTGTAACACCACCCACCAGTTGACAGTGGGCCTTGTGCCAAAGGGGTGTCACCAACAGTATGTGGCTACGCCACATCACTTCGCATTGAGCGAGTGAATCTTCTGTTGCAGGAAATCCGCCATGTCTGGGTCAAGTTCGGCGGCACGACCGTAACTTTCTACTGCCGCAGCGTAATCACCTGCGATCACGCTTGCCTCACCCAGAACGAAATAGGTGTAAGACGATTCCGGGAAGTGCTGAGCGTTGAGTTTCAGAAACGCAATTGCCTCGTTGATTTGTTTTTTCGCCGCGAGTCTTTGCGCGTAGAAAGGCAACATAAATTCTTCGAAATCGAAACTGTGAGTGCCGTAATACTGCTCGCGAAGTTCGCCGTATTTATCCAGAGCTGCCTCCAAACCGTCTGCGTTTAACGTCTCATCCAATACCTCGTCGGTCATCTGCGGTAACCGCAAGCCACGGTGGCATGTCACGCAACGCACGTTCACTCGCATTCCATGATCACTCGGCGCCACTTCGTCCAGCCCGCTAATATGTTCGGCATTAATGGCATTGACCATACGGATCATCAAACGCGCTTTGGCTTTCATCTCACGATCGTCGGCAGCGAAATCGAAGCTGCTCAACGGTTGGCCGGCTTCTCCAACGTGACATGTCGCACAACGTACGCCGACACCGGTAGCGAAATCCTTCATCGTGTTCGACAAGTCACGTGGGCTTATGTCCTCGGGTAACACCTTGAGGTTTTTCGGATTGGCATAGATATCCATTTGACAGACCGCAAGTGTTGGTACAAGCGTTAGACAGACACCCATAATTGTTATCAGCGCTTTCATTTTCGAGGCCTCAACTCCGAAACAGTTGGCAGGCTAACAAGCGCTGGGTGCACATGGGTCAGCGTAATGTCAGAGAATTGTCAGGAACTGCCCGTTCGTCGAGCATGCGAATCATCCATTGAGAGAATTCGGCTAAACTGAGCGGATGCGCAACGACTACGTCAATATCCATGAATCGCGCACGCGCATAATCATAGGTCTGCTGCTCGGCGCGCTTATTCTCGCCGCTGCGTTGGCCTGGCAAGCACATCACGCGACTCGCACCCATCTCGCGACCGCGACCAGTGTGCTGCAAGACTACGCCACCTTGGCCGCAGACGAATTCTCACGTCGGGCGATGGGGCAGGTTGGCTACTACGGATATCTCAGCCTAATTAGCGAGTTGGGCAAGGGGGACAATACGGCGAACGCGGCGAGCAGCACGACAAACCTGGCAAAGTATGTATTCGCCTATGATGTGCGTTCCGACGAACTCGACGTCAGCCTTGGCGAGGCACCGGGCGAGGCCGTCGTTCGCTCGCTGGCGGCGCTAGCTGCTGAGCTTGGTGAAGGTCAGATTTCTGAAACGGGCTACGCAGTACGGCATGCTACGACTAATGCAGGGGCGCATACTTTCGTTTTCTGGAGAGATGGACGCGGAAAGTTGCAAGGCTTCGAAGTGGATCGCGCTTCACTCGCAGCGCAGCTCGCTGAGGTGTTCAATCAATCTTCTTTACTTCCGAGTGCACTGGGCGGCGGTGCGATCAGCAACGACTACATTTTTCTGCGAATGATCGATCACACTCAATCGCCACTGCTCGAAATTAGCCGGCCCTTCGATACCTATCTCAGGACATCCAAAGTGTTGGGCGATGACTACGGCGGAATATTTGCTGATCACCGCGTCGACGTGGCTATCGATCCAGCGGTGGCAGACTCATTACTTATCGGCGGCTTGCCCCGCTCCAGGTTGCCTGTCTTAGGCGCAACCCTGTTACTGGTTATAGGGTTATTGGTTGCCGCGATGCGACAACTGCAGCGCGAACGAGCGCTCACTCAATTGCGAGCGGACTTTGTCTCGGAAGTGTCACACGAGCTACGGACACCGCTAACACAAATCAAAATGTTCGCCGAAACTCTGTTGCTTGGACGAGTCCGCTCCCAAGAAGAACGCCGCCGTTCATTGAAAGTCATAAATCGCGAATCGCAACGAATGATCAATCTGGTCGAGAACATCCTCCGCTTTTCCAACGGTACGCGTCAAACACACGAATTGGCGATTAGAAATCATTCGCTCGCGCCCATCGTTCGCAGGGTTGTCGATGAGTTCCGCCCATTGGCCGACGGCGCTGAACTCGAGCTTCACCTGGACCAAACGGTCGAATCGCCGGTGGACGAAGACGCGGTTCACCAAATCCTCCTTAATCTGTTGGACAACGCCATCAAATACGGGCCAAGGACACAAACGATTCGAGTCGCTCTGTCGCGAGATGAAAATCACGCTCGGCTGAGTGTAACGGATCAAGGTCCTGGCGTACCGGAAAAGCAGCGTCAAAGAATTTGGTCGGGTTATTACCGTTTGCAGCGAGAACGAAATTCGGCGATCGTTGGAGCAGGTATCGGACTTGCCGTCGTTCGTGAGCTCACCGATCATCTTCAGGGCAGCGCTTGGGTGGGGTCAAGCCCGCAGGGTGGCGCGTGTTTTGTTGTCGAGCTGCCGTTGGCGAATCCAACGTTGTGAGCAGAATACTCATTATTGAGGACAATGAGGATCTCGCGTTCGGGTTACGCAACAATCTGGAAATCGAAGGCTACGAAGTACAAACGTCCGCCGCTGGCCTCGATGGTCTCGAGCTCTTAAAAGCATGGCGACCCGATATGGTGATACTGGATCTCATGTTGCCTGGAATGGATGGATTTGAAGTGCTGCGGCGCCTTCGTCGTCACGATCAAGCAATCCGCGTTCTGATTCTTACGGCGAAAGGCGAGGAAGTCGACAAGGTTCGAGGATTGCGACAGGGGGCAGACGATTATCTGACCAAACCGTTCGGCTTGATGGAGTTGTTGGCACGTGTGGAGGCATTACTGAGGCGATCGCTACCGGCGCACGACAACAGTACCGTCGTCAGCGGTGATGTAGAAATCGAACCCCAATCGCGTACGGTATTGCGTGCCGGGCGTCCGGTAGATTTAACCCCTAAGGAGTTTGATTTGCTCATGGAACTCAGCCGCAATCGAGGTGTCGTGATGTCTCGTCTCGAGCTGCTGCGGCGGGTATGGGGACACTCTTCGGCGGTCGTGAGCCGTACTGTCGACACTCATGTTGCGGAGCTAAGGCGCAAGCTCGAGAAAGATCCAGCTAATCCCCGGATGATCGTTACCGTTCGCAAGGCCGGATACCGTTTCGAGGCTCGCTGAGCGCTTTCTATTTACGTGGTTTTTTTTGTGTTTTGTGTTCCCGTTGTGTGAACCCGAAGATAGATATGAATCTGCGTGCTTGAGAGCTGTGGAATTACCAAATGATGGTAGCATTTGCGTGGTACGCGATGTCTTGACTGTGCGAAGTGGCAATGCGAACAGTGAACAGATTTCGCGACCCTACATGACCCAAGATAACCCAAGAGCACGTAATGCGTCAGATTAGCGACTCGGTAAACGCTCTTGAGTCACGGTAGGTGATCCTCGTTTGGGCACTAAGGTGGGCACCGTTGCTTCCTGCTACCTCAGTCGCAGGCATAAAATGTGTCGAAACAAGAACATCAAAGTGCGATCTTAGTTGCGCGATGAGCTACAACTTCTCCACTTGCTGCATAAGCGTCTGATATTCTGTGATTGCATGCAGCGATGCCATCGCTGGATCCTGATTTGCATACAAAAAGTTACGCCATCCATGGTTCACCGCGTCTTGAAGATGTCCCATGGCAACCGGTACCGCGCCACCTGCAGCTTCCAGCGCGGCCAATGCGTAGTCCACGTCACCGATACCCCAGCCCTGTGCCTGTACTCTCTGGGCGATTTCCCGACCATTTTCCAGCGCGATGTTAATCGTCGCCTGATCATTTTCCTCGAGCACTCGTGACCTTGTCAGCAATGCGAGATAATGTATCGATTGTGGTTCCGGATCGAGAGACACGAAACTTCCCGTCGCCTTTTCGAGCAACTCGGACGCGCCTGCTGAATCACCGCTGGACAGTCGCCCGATAGCGGCCCAGACCAACCGCTCCAGATGTGTCTTGGATTCCGTCGGTCCTGGTCTATTGATGAACGGCTGCGCGCGTTGCGCGGTCATCGTTTGCAATTCTGTTTGGCGGCCGGCCACTAACAAGAATCGCAAAGTCACTTGTAAAACGAACTCGTTCTCCGGAGCAACGCTGCGCGCCTGGTCCAGGCTGGCCTCAGCATCGTCGAGACGCCCGAGCTGAATGTAGGCATCGACCACGCGCGTCAGGGTAATTGGATTATCGGGTGCCAGCGACTGCGCTTGTTGGGCGAACTGCAGAGATCGTTCCGCCTCACCGGCCAGAGCCGCGACCCTGGATATGGCCAGCATGGCTAACAGACGTTCAGGATTTTCCGCGAGCAATGACTCGAGTTGATCGAAGGCACGATCGAAACGTCCCTGCAGACCCATAAGTATCGCCTGTTCGGCAATTATTGTTGAATTGAGCGGGTCGAGCGCCAGGGCCTGCGTATACGCACGTGTCGAGTCCTCCAAGAAACCCTGGTCGCGCAACAAGTTGGCACGCTGCAGATAGGCATCAACGTTATCTGGATCGAGCTCAATGGCTTTCGTAAACTGCGCCGCAGCGGCACGTTGCTCTCCCGCACCAAGCACGCACAAACCTAATGAAGTCTGTGCCTCTGCGAGTTCGCTGTTCAGCCTCAAGGCGCTACTGATTGCATCGTGTGCGTTTTGCGTCGCCTCAAACAGCGGCAAATTTCCGATTCGCCTTTTACCAATCCATGCATCGGCAAGCCCCGCATATGCCTGTGCATAATCCGGATCCAGCTCTATTGCTCGGTCGAAATGACCGATCGCCTGATCAATTGCTGCCACCGTCTGTTTCTGCAAAAAATGGCGGCCTTGCAGATAGGACTTGTACGCCTCGACGTTGGCGGTCCCCGTCTGAACAAGATCGGTTTTTCGGCCAGAAAACTCCAATTCCAGTTCGCGCACGATCGCCGCGGCAATTTCATCCTGCACGGCGAAAACATTCTCCAGCTTGTAGTCAAACGTATCCGACCAGAGCTGAAATCCGCCTTCGGTCTCAATGAGCTGTGCCGTAATGCGCACGTGCTCGGCGTCCTGATCCAGGCGAACGCTGCCCTCCAGCAAGGTCGATACGTTTAGCTCTTCGCCCACTGCACGGACGTCTACGTCATCTCGATACGCAAAGGAAGACGTTCTTGCTGCCACGCGCAATCCCTCGACGTCCGAAAGCCCGCTGAGAATTTCCTCGGCCACGCCATCGCTGAAGTAGACACTATTTGCCTTATCATCTGCGGCGATATTTTTGAACGGCAGTACCGCAACCGATTTGCCTCGCAATAGCGTGGTTTCGTCGCCAGCCTGCGAATACAGACGGACTGAAAGGTATGCGACCGCCGCGCCGAGCACCAGAACAAGCAACCAACTGGAGACTTGTGACAATCGGCTAAGGCCATTTGTCGACTCTGGGGCCGGTGTACCCAGCACGACGCCTCCAGAAGTTACGTCGAAAATCCATGCCAGGACTGCGACTAGCGGAAATCCCGCGAGAGCAATCACTATCAGCCACATCAGTGCTGCTTCCGGAACACCCAGCGCCGGGAAAATGACGTCGGCGGCTTCTACCGCAATCCACGCCACTAAGGCGTAAGCAGCCACGCTGCGAAACACGCGCCGGTGCTGCAGCTCATTAAGAAAGCGGGTAATCATCTGCTGATAAGTCGACTCATCGGTAGTTGTGTGGCGCTCTATCACACGAATACAGACCGGCATGGTGGCAGAGAAATTACAGGTTGTCGCGGCCGGCCGAAGAACCAGCATGGCGAGGTGCGAGTCAGGACAGCGCAGCTGCGCCCGGAGGGCATGAACCCGAAGGGTGAGGATCGGCCCAAGCCACTCGAGTCAGTGACATACCGTAACCAACACACGCGGATTTTCAGTTCGCTTGCACCAATACTTTCTAAAGAACGGCCTCTCGATACCCGACCAACACCGCCTCATCGCCCTCCGACCAATCATCCGCCGCCAACAGACCCGACCGACAAGCTCTATTGGACTACCCACCTAACTACGCCATATATGGGGCATCGATTTGCGACTTTCCTGCCAGTCTCAGTCTATTAATTCCATGGGCACAACGACAACGAACCTGGGGCGCTGCCGCGCCCCCGGGTTTTCGGCATTTATTCGGTCAAAGCGCCTCGGTTGAACCTCGCTCGGAAGAACTCCGCGCCATTCGGTTAAGGCAACACAACTCTCTGCTGGTCACGCGGCGATCAGCGAAGTTCGGGTCGAATCATTCGCCGATGCGTCCCGTTTCGTTCTTCTTCGCTTTCTTCTCTTTTGCCGTCATGACCGGTACCTTCTTGGTCTCTTTGCTGCTCTTTTGTCCTTTACTCATCACTTTTTCTCCTGCTTTGAGCCGCATTAGCGCGCCATGTATTTCCGGCGAATAGATTTCACGAGCCAGGATAACCCTGCGTAATGCCAGGGCACCGATTCTGTTGTTCTCAGAGTACAGGAGAAGGCGAGTTCGCATCGAGAATATTTGGTGAGTTGCGGCGTATCGTCGAGCCCAACCAACCTATGTGCACGCAATAAGGTGTAAACCGTTCTATGGGTCGCGACCGTTTCGCTGTACATTCGATCTATGACCGCACGTACGTTGAATATCGTTTGTATCATCGTTTCGACCCTGATGCTGGCTGCTTGTGCAGCAAATCTGAAGACGGACCTCAAACGGCTATATGCGACGCAGGCCGGCAATCCGGACCAACCACCGGTCGTCATCATACATGGCGCCCTGGGCGGTCGGCTCGAGGACTCCGTGACCGCTAAAGAACATTGGCCAGGATCGTTACGCAACGTTTTATTCAGCGACTACCGCACACTAAGGCTCGAAATTGATCCGGACACGCTTGTACCGTTGCCGTCAGATCTGGTGACGAGTGGAATTGCGAAAGGCGTGGGCAACGTCGATTTTTATGGCCGCATAATGTCGACACTCGAAGACGTCGCTGGCTACAAATCGTCTGTCCCTGGAACTCCGGCTGTTCGCGGCCAAAGACGGTACTACGTTTTCAGCTACGACTGGCGGCAAGACAATGTTGCCACCGCTCGCAAACTTGACAAGTTCATCACAAAGATCCGTGACGACTATCAGCAACCAGAGCTCAAGGTCGATGTTATTGCGCATAGCATGGGAGGACTGATCACTCGTTACTTTGTTCGCTACGGCACGACTGACGTGCTTGACGACAATGAATTTCCGGTAAACCAGAGCGGCGCAGAACGAATAAGGCGGGTGATCTTGCTCGGAACACCCAACCTCGGTTCGGTCGGGGCCCTGCGCACATTGATCCGTGGGTACAAAGTCGGTTTTGGCGCGGTGCCGCCCGAAGTTGTCGCAACGTTTCCGAGCACCTATCAGGTTCTGCCTCACGCGATCACGAATTGGTTCGTGACAATGGATGGACGGCCCCTGGAGCGCGATCAGTTCAGTGCGGACGATTTCTGGGAGGCTTTTCGGTATTCGGTATTTAGCGACGAAGTCAAACAGAATGTCAGGGAGCAGTACGAGAATGATATCGAGGCCGAAGCGTATCTTGCACTTTTGCAGCGTTACTTTAGAAGGCATATCGAACGGGCGCGTCGGTTCAGCTGGTCACTGACGGTACCCGTGCCGGATTTACAGCTGCGATACATCGTTTTCGGCGGCGACTGTCTGCCGACTCCGGCCCGCGCCGTGGTCGAGCCGGTTGGCGACGATTGGATGTTACGCCTTGCTCCGGGAGAAATTGCAAAGCCGTTGCCCGGCGTCGATTACGATACGCTGATGTTGGAGCCGGGGGACGGAACGGTGACGAAAGCATCGTTGCTCGCCAAGCAATCGACTGATCCAACTATTGCTCGCCACAAGTACAGTAACTTTCCCGTGGACTATCCCGTTTTTCTATGTGAAAAACACAGTCAGTTGACGGGCAACATCGATTTTCAGAATAACCTGCTCCACGCCCTGCTGAGCGTGGATCGATAACATGCCTGTTGCGATCGATGATGTCTTTCTAAACACTAAGAACCTTGGGGAAAAACATGAAAATGAATCGACGTGATCTGAACAAACTATTGCTAGGCGTCGCCGGTGGCATCCTGGCCGGATGCGAGATGCAAGGCTCCGCCAAAGACGATTCAATGGCTGCTGCAGGCATGGCTAGCGGCGATAAGCACGTCTGCAAAGGCATGAAAGAGTGCAAGCGCCAGGGCGGTTGCAGCACGGGTGACAATGGCTGTGCCGGCAAGAATTCATAGACAAGCTCGACAAGCTACTGGCTCAATATATTGGCTCTCTCCTGTCCTCGTCTGGCATTCTTGACGTTCATAGCGCGGCTGGAGTGAGCCTCCATTCGGGGGCTTTAGGTATTTGGTTGCAAGGGCGGACCCGTTCTGCTAAATCGAGTTTTCACCGCTATAATGATAGCCCTTGAGGAGAATAGACATGCTTCGTAGACTACTTCCTTCGTTGTTGCTTTTTGCAAGCGTGTGCACGATGGCCGACGATACGGCTCATACAGTTTCAGTGACCGGTACCGGACGGGTCAGCGCCGTGCCCGATCGCGCGACGGTGCAAATGTCCATCGTGAGTCGCGGCAAAGAACTTGACAGGGTGCAAGCTGAAGCCGCGAAAGTGACGGCCGCAATTCTGTCGCTGACCGACAAGCTCGACATCAAACGGGGTGAAGTCGACACCACCGGTGCAACAGTCCGCCCGGACTATCGTTGGAATCGAGAAACAGAACAGCAGGAATTGCGAGGCTACATTGCCGAGCGACAAATGGACGTCAAAGTCGACGATCTCGACAAGCTCGGAAGGCTCGTCGAAGGCGCGGTTGCAGCTGGCGTCAACCAGGTCTCATCGCCACAACTCGACAGCTCGCGACGCGAAGCAGTGCATCGCGAGGCGCTTGCAATGGCGGCAAAAGACGCCCGCGCAAATGCCGAAGTATTGGCGGAGACACTTGGAGCGAAACTCGGCAATCCAATTTCTATTAGGGACAGGAGCGTCCCGCCGCAGCCCCCGGTTCCCCAACGGCGCATGGCAAAGGCTATGGCGTCGGATTCTGCGGAGACGTACAACGCCGGCGACGTTACGTTTACTGCTACGGTGACTGTCGTGTTCGAGCTAACGAACTGAGCGTTGCATGGCTGAACTCCGAAATTCATTGTTCTGAGACAGTCAAAAGTCTACGCGGCTGGATTGAGCGATACCGACATAAAAAAGAGACCGGCCTAAAGAGCTCGCTTAGAAAGCTGGAAAATCGGATCTACCCCTTTTCTCTCCTTCTTGTCTCTGTTCCAGAGAGGCGAGACAAGTGCGAAATTGAGGCGCACTCTGCAGCTCGTGTCTGTAGAATCCGCTAGGAACTGGAGAAACGAATGTCGCTGTTTAGTGAATTACAACGACGGAATGTAATTAAGGTCAGCGTTGCCTACATCATCGTGTCGTGGCTGCTGATACAAATAGCCGACGTTATCCTCCCAACGTTTGGTGCCCCGCCCTGGGTGATGCAGGTATTCGTATTCTTTCTTGCACTTGGGCTCCCGATAGCGATCCTGTTGGCCTGGGCTTTCGAGATGACGCCGGACGGTATCAAAGCGACATCCTCAATAGAAGAAACACAGAGCACTACGCCCATATCCGGGCAACGACTGAACTATATCGTTATGTCGCTGCTTGCCTTGGGAGTTGTCTTCATGGTGGTCGATAATTATTTGCTTGAAGGTCCACAAATTGCTGCTAATGGTGTCGACTATCGCCGCGTCATCGCTGTCATTCCATTCGTTAACCGTAGCGAAGCATCAGAGAATGCCGAGTTCTTGTCTGACGGGTTGCATGACGAATTGCTGACCCGGCTTGCAAAGGTGGCCGACCTCAGAGTCATATCCCGTACGTCTGTTATGGAGTACAGAGATACAACAAAAAATATGGTTCAAATCGGCAAGGAACTCGGTGTTGGCAGCATCCTTGAAGGCGGCGTGCGGAGATCCGGAAACACAGTACGAATCAACATGCAGCTAATCGACGCACGCACGGATGAATATCTGTGGGCCGAGGTTTACGATGATGAGCTCAGTGCTGCGAATGTATTTGCCATACAGTCAAAAATTTCCTCAGAGATTGTCAAAGCACTGCAGGCGAAGCTAAGCCCGGCGGAGCATCAACGCATCTCTGCAGTGCCGACCAAGAACATGGACGCGCTGGAAGCCTATTTTTCCGGGAAGAAGATGCTAGAGACTCGCAGTGCCGATTCCTTGCTCGCGGCGATTGAAGAGTTTCGCAAGGCGACTGAGTTCGATACAGAATTTTCGCGCGCCTGGGCCGGGCTTGCGGAAGCATGGATCGAACTACCCAACTATTCTCCGTTTGCCGATCCTGCGCGCGTCCGTCGGGAATCAGAAATAGCGACGAACAGGGCGGTAGAACTTGATCCGGAATCACCCTATGCACTTGCGGTATTGGGCTGGCACAGGATGCTAAACACCCACGACCTGGTCGGCGCAAACGATGCCTTTGAGCGCGCTTTGGAAATCGAGACAACGAATGTTAATGCGCTTCATTGGCGATCGCATCTCCTGTCCTGGAAGGGAGAACACGAAGAGGCCATTGTTGTCGCCAAAGCCGCCGTGAGTTCTGATCCGTTCTCGATTTTGATGGCGACCAACCTTTTTTACATACTCAGTGATGCCCGCTTGTGGGATGAAGCATTCGTAATTAGCGACGATATTTTGCGCAAAGAACCTTACGTATCGACGCTGGAGAATAGTTGGGTCTCAAGTATGCGTGCACGCCGCGCGGCAGACGCAGCAAAGTACCTTCGACAGTGGGCAAGTGTTACGGGCCGTAGCGTTGAAGCCGCAGATGAACTTGGACAGCAGTTGATCCGACACATTGATTCAGGTGCCGAAGAAAAACTAACTGAAAGCACAATCGCCCGATTGCAGCTCCGCGCAGAGTTGGCGGAAGTATATGCGGTGCTTGGAGACGTTGAAGGGACGATTCAATCACTACAAAGCGCGTACGAGAGCGGCACCGGTGTACGGTCTCTTATGTCTATGCGCATCAACCCTTCTTATGATTTCGTCCGCACTGACCCGCGTTTTGTCGATCTGCTCACTAAGATTGGCCTTGCAGATTGATTGAAAAAGTGTCGATCCTTATAGAAGGGTAGAATTGGTGGCCAGGGGCACAATGGATCGATGGGTTGGCCCTCACACAACGCCGTTTTTTCCTCAAAAAAACAACGGGAATGACGTGATCAAGAGACTGGTTCTGGTACTGCTTCTTCTTACTGCGCTGTTTGGCGCTATTTTCGGCTGGAAGTACTTGCAGATGCGGCAGGAGATGGCGGCCAGGGGCGGCCCGCCGACACCTGTCGTGTCAACTCGCACCGTCATGCGCGAAAGCTGGCAACCGGCGCTGAAGGCAGTGGGCAGTATCACGCCGGTACGCGGCGTGGTCATCTCGGCAGAAGTGCCCGGAGTTATTCGCAAGATTCACTTCGATTCCAGCGACCAGGTGCCAGACGGCGAACTGCTGGTTGAACTCGATACCGAGGTCGATCTGGCCGAGCTGGCCGCATTGCGGGCGGACCGCCGTCTTGCCGAAATTACCCGGGATCGTTTCGCAAGAATCTCGACCCAGAACCTGGGGTCGCGCTCCGACCTCGACCGGTCGCAGGCATCGCTTGATCGCGTCGACGCCGAAATTGCGGCCAAGGAAGCAATGATCCGCAAGAAATCCGTACGCGCACCGTTTGGTGGCGAGCTCGGAATCCGGCGAATCAATCCAGGGCAGTATCTGAAGGAGGGCGACACCATCACAGAAATCGTCGCGCTCGATCCGGTTTACGCCGAATACGCGCTTCCCGAAAGATTTCTCGCGGAGCTCGCGCCCGGCCAGTCCGTAATCGTGCGCGTGCAGTCGTATGCGGATCGCGTGTTCGAAGGCAAGATACACGCCATCGGCGCCAGCGTGCAGGCGGCCTCGCGAAGTGTTGTAGTGCGCGCGGTGATCGCGAATCCGGATCGCCAATTGCGACCCGGTATGTTCGCCGAGGTCGGGACGCTGCAGCCGGTTCGGGAAGACATACTGACGCTGCCCGAACGCGCGGTGACCTATAACACCTACGGTGAGTCGGTTTTTGTTGTGGAGGAAGCGGACGGCGGCCGCACGGTCCGGCTCGTGCAGATCGAAACCGGTGACGTGCGTAACGGCCGTGTCGAAATTAAGCACGGCCTCGAGGCGGGTACCGAGGTTGTGAGTGACGGCCATAACAAGTTGCGTAACGGCCAGTCGATCAACATCGACAATTCTGTGGATCCGGATGCCACGGACCCTCGTGCATGAAATTCACTGACCTGTTCATCCAGCGTCCGGTGCTGGCCAGTGTTGTCAGCTTGCTGATCCTGGTTGTCGGGCTGCGCTCCATCACGGCGCTCGATCTGCGCGAGTTTCCAGAAATCAGCAACACGGTTGTTTCGGTTACAACCGTCTATCCGGGCGCCAGCAGTGAGTTGATGCAGGGTTTCGTCACCACGCCGCTGCAACAGGCGATCGCCGAGGCCAGCGGCATTGACTTCCTCGTTTCGCGAAGCTCGCAGGGTGTCTCGGTCATCGAAGCACACATGGAGCTGGACTACGACCCGAATGCTGCTGTTGCCGAGATCCAGGCGAAAGTGGCCAGCCGGCGCGGTGTCCTGCCGGCCGAATCGGAAGATCCGGTGATCGACTCAACAACTGGCGACCAGACGGCGCTGATGTATATCCCGTTTTACAGTGAGCTGATGAGCCCTTCTCAGACGAAGGACTACCTGCTACGCGTGGTGCAGCCGAAATTGCAGGCAATCCCGGGAGTCGCCAAAGCCCGGCTGTTCGGCAGCGGTTCGTTCGCGATGCGGATTTGGCTGGACCCCGATCGTATGAAGGCCCTCAACGTATCAGCGCTGGATGTCGCGGACGTTCTGCGGGCAAACAATTTTCTCGCGGCCGTGGGCCAGTCCAAGGGTACCTATGTACTGACCAACATGTCAGCGACGACGGATATCGCGACCGAGAGCAATTTTCGCCGTCTCGTTGTCCGTCGGGACGATGAGACGCTGGTTCGTCTTGAAGACATTGCGCGTATCGAACTGGGTTCGGAAAGTTACGATGCGGTCAGCTGGTACAACGGTACTCCGGGCGTGTTTGTCGCCATCGAGCCCGCCCCGGGATCGAATCCATTGACGGTCGCGCGACGCGTTCGCGATGAGATAGAGGACATCAAGGCACAGTTGCCTGCGGTGCTCACGGTGACAGTGGGCTACGATGCCAGTGTCTATATCGAGGATTCGATCAAAGAGGTGTTCATCACCCTCCTCGAAGCCTTGTTTATCGTACTCTTCGTAATTTACCTGTCGCTGGGTTCCGTGCGTGCCGCCATCGTGCCGGCGCTGGCCGTGCCCTTGTCTCTGGTCGGCGGCGCGTTCCTGATGTTGTTGATGGGATTTTCGATCAATCTGCTCACTCTGTTGGCCCTGGTGCTCGCCATCGGCCTCGTGGTCGATGACGCCATCATTGTCGTTGAGAACGTCCATCGGCATGTGGAAATGGGCAAGTCCCGTTTCCAGGCGGCCATCGATGGCGCCCGCGAAATCGGCATGCCGATCGTTGCCATGACAACGACATTGGTTGCCGTCTATGCACCGATCGGGTTCATGGAAGGGCTGGTCGGCACGCTGTTTACGGAGTTCGCGTTTGCGCTTGCCGGTGCCGTGCTGGTGTCCGGCGTCGTCGCATTGACGCTGTCGCCAATGTTGTCCGGCAAAGTGCTGCATCGCACGGGCGAGCCGGGCCGGTACGAGGCGGCCGTGGAGCGCTTTTTCCAGAGGCTTGCCAATGGCTACCAGCGCAGGCTGAGCGACACCCTGGATTTTGTTCCGGTGACCATGGTTTTCGCGGGCGTCGTCCTGGTCAGCATCTATTTCATGTTCGTCAGCACGCCCAACGAGCTGGCGCCCGTCGAGGACCAGAGCATCCTGTTCATGTCGGGCCGCATGCCGCAGACCGCGACGATCGAGTACAACCAGCTCTATACCGGGGAGGTGGTCACGGCATTTGATACGCTGCCCGAGGAGCATTCGAGTTTCCTGTTTATGGGAGAGGCAGGGACCAACACCATGTTCGGCGGGTACAAGATGCTGCCGCCCTCGCAGCGCGAGCGCTTCATCCTCGAGGTGCTGCCCGACCTGCAGGCCGCACTGAATAGCATTGCGGGCATGCAGGTAGCAGCCTTTCCCGCGCCCACCCTGCCCGGCAGCAGCGGTGGGCTGCCGGTGCAATTTGTCATTCAGTCGAACGAAGATTTCGGTGCCCTGGACAGTGTTGCCGATGAACTCATCGGTGCGGCGATGCATAGCGGCCAGTTCGGTTTTCTGCAAAAGAGCATCGAGTTTTCGCGCCCGCGGACAACGTGGGTTGTCGATCGCGATCGAGCTGGAGACCTCGGCATAGCGATGGCGGAGATCGCGGGTACGCTCTCCACCATGCTCGGTGAGGGCTACGTCAATCGATTCAACCTCGAAGGACGCAGCTACAAAGTCATTCCGCAGCTCGAACGCGACTTCCGGCTCACCACCGGGATGCTCAGGGATTACTATTTGCCGACCGCAACCGGCGGGCAGGTTCCGTTGTCGGCGCTGGTTACGCTGGAACGCTCCGTAGAGCCCAGCCAGCGCACACAGTTCCAGCAACTGAACGCGGTCACCGTACAGGGCATTACGTCGCCAGGGGTTTCGCTGGGCCAGGCGCTCGACTATCTGGATACGCAGGCGGCGGTGCTTTTCCCGAGTGGCTTCACCGTCGACTACGACGGCGAGTCGCGCCAGTATGCCGAGCAAGGCGGTGCGTTGCTGAACACCTTCTTCCTCGCGTTGATCATTATCTACCTGGTGCTGGCGGCTCAGTTCGAGAGCTGGCGAGACCCGATTATTATTCTCGTTTCCGTGCCCATGTCGATCGCTGGAGCCCTGATCTTCATGACGTTGGGGCTGGCCACCGTGAATATCTATACACAGGTTGGCCTGATTACGCTGATCGGGCTGATCTCCAAGAACGGAATCCTGATCGTGGAGTTTGCCAACCAGCTGCGCGAGCGGGATGGACTCGGGCGACGCGAGGCGATCGAGAATGCAGCCGCGATCCGCCTTCGACCCATACTCATGACGACCGTCGCGATGATCGTCGCGATGGTTCCACTGCTACTGGCCAGCGGACCGGGTGCCATCAGTCGTTTCGACATCGGGCTGGTCATTGCGACCGGGCTGGGTGTCGGCACACTGTTCACATTGTTTGTCGTACCGGCAGTGTACATGGTGCTCTCGTCGGAACACAGCGGGGCGGGCGAAGGGACTCGAAACCTCGACTCTGGCTTGGGAAGCTGATGATCTGCCTGAGCATGAATAGCTCGTCTTGAGATGAATCCAAAAGCCCTTTTCCGATGACGGTAAGAATTCAGCACAACGCCGCCACCGACACGCGGATTTTCAGGAAACAGATTTCACACCCAGCCTAACCCACCGTGAATATGAATAGACTAGCCCTCCTGATATTCCGTATATTTTGCTGCACTACCTCGGACTTTGTCGGCCGGATACTTGTCTTTGTTCTTGTTGTGTTTTCGATGTGCTGCGTCAATGATGTCTATGTCGAGGCGGTCGGTTAGCCTAGCTGCGTAGATGAGTAAATCACCTGGTTCATCTTGTACCTCACCTCTCTTTGCCGCCGAACCTTTGTGGCTGGTTTGGGCACCAATGTGGACCCCGAAACCAGCCTTCATGATGGTACACAGCTTGCAGTGAGGCTCGTTTCTACTATTCTTTAAGATATCCTGGTCAGCGGGTTTTCCTGCGCGTATCTCGAGCGTCATACAAGCGTAAGAATCGACCGGCAACATCAAGAAACGGATCGCTCATCACGGAAGCGCAAGACTATGAAATACACAACAATAACAACCCTGGGCGCCGCGATGCTGCTCGCGGTTGCAATACCGGCGGTGGCCGATACGCCGTACGCATGCGGGCCGATTGATTTTTCCGCCGCGGAAATCGAGAAAGATGATGACGTCGTACGCTTCGCGTCGTTCAACGCCTCGCTCAATCGCTCGGCGGCAACCGCGCGTTTGTGATCATGGGCGATCAGAATGCCGACACGACCGGCTTCTTCGACCTCAACCCCGGCAACCTACGTGCCGACTATGTATTGCCATCCGCGCGCGGTCTTGAGGCCGAGTGCGGCGGTGTGTACTGGCCGCAGCCGCACGAAGCTGCGTTCGCGCCGGTCGGTAATTTCCCGTTCCCGAGCTCGGACCATCGCCTGGTGTGGCTCGATGTCGAAGTTGATGGATTCGACCAGGATCACTACCACTGAGTCCGTTGACTGATCAGAGTGGTGGCCAGCGGCAGATTCTTAACGCCGTAAGTTACCTTGGGTCACGGTAGCTAATCCTGGTTTGGTAACCAAAGCGGGCTCCGAAATAAATTTCGGGGCACCCGGGTCTCCTTAACAATAGCAGGAAATATTTCGAAGACTTTTTCCAGTGGAGACAACGATGAAAAATGCGTCGACCTGGCTGGTCTGGTTCACACTCTTGTTTGTGTCCGGGGCCTACGCCGCGGAAAGTATTAACTGGAACCACTGGGAACTGGATGCGTTTGAGGCCGCTAAAGCACAGAACAAAATTATTCTTGTCAATGTCGGTATGGAAGGCTGCGCGGCTTGCGCGCGAATGGAAGCTCTGACGTATGCAGATAGTGACGTCATTGATATTATCAACGAGCACTTCGTTGCGATCGAGGTGGATGCAGAAGCTCGCCCGGATATCGGCGAACGCTATTCAGCCTGGGCCTGGCCGGCAACCATATTTCTCGCACCAGATGCCACGCAAGTGCTCGGAGTTCGCGGCAACCGGTTGCCGCACAACTTCATCCCGGTTCTCAATGACCTGATCGCCAAACACGGGGCCGGCGCGCTAGAGCCCGACCCACGATCACCGTACGCGGCGCCACCCGAGCCGACAGATACCCGACTGACCCGTATCCGGGATAATCTGCGCAAGCAACTCGATCGCTCACTAAACCGCAAGTATGGTGGTTGGGCGAGAAGCGGTATCGGCCGCGAGACAAGCGGTTCGCGCTTGCGCCACTTGTACCTCAGGGCACACCTGTATGACGACGCTGAATTACACGGCCTGGCGTTGAAAGGTTCAGCCGGTTTTCTCATCACAATAGATCCGGTATGGGGTGGCAGCTACAGCGCAGCATTCCCGACGGATATGGAAGCGCCCAGCAAGTTTGCAGCACTCAGGGCAATACCCGAGAAAAGAATTCTGGTGCAATCAAACGCAATTACAGCATTTGCGCTCGGCTACCAGCACACGAATGACAGCAAGTATCTCGAAGGCATTCAAGAGATCGATCGATTTCTGAAAGAATGGATGACGGCGCCGGACGGAACTTTCTACACCAACCAAAAAAACAAGCCGCCGAACATGCGGCGGGGAATGACGGTGGGCGACTACTGGCTCCTGCCAAGTGACCATGCGCGCCGCAAGTTTGGTACGCCTCCGGTCGATCATGCGGTTTATGCCGATCGGAATGGCGAGGTTATAACCGCGTATGTTCTCGCCTACGAGGCAACGGGCAATCGCGACTATCTCGCGACCGCAAAGAGAGCCGCTACGTCGATTATCGACAAGCGCCTTCATCAGGACGGCTGGGTAATTCAGGCACTGAGCAACTCAGAGTCTGACGCGGACGTCCGTATGCGGACGCTCGTTACCGTCGAAAGACCTTTCTTGAGTGCCCAAGCCTGGTTCGGCACCGCGTTATTGTCACTGTACCGGGCCACTGGCGAGGATAGTTGGCTGAATGCGGCCGACGGAATCGGCAGGGCAACGCTAGCGACGCTGCATGATGACGAGCTGGGCGGCTTTTTCGCCACGGTCCCAGATGCAACAGCAGCGATTATCGCACCGAGAAAACCTCTGGAAGCAAACGGCACTGCGGCCAGTTTTTTCTACGATCTATCGGTTTACACCAAAGACGACACTTACGACGCCGTGGCCGCAACAACGATCCGGGCAATCGCCGACCCAACCTTTATCCGCAGTGAAGGCAAGATCACTGGTGAGTTTGCAATGGCACTGGAAAAAGTGACCACCGCCTATGTCGAGTTTTCTATCGTTGGTGAGACAAGCCACCCAAATGCAGCAGCTTTGTTCGACGCCGGCCGCGACGTGTTCGAGCCCAGAAAGCTGTTGCACTACGAAGAGCCCGGACGATATCCCGATCGCGGCAAGCCGGCCATGTACATTTGTAACCCGGATATGTGCTCACTACCGATCGAAGACCCGGCAGAAGTTGCCAGTCACGCAAGCGCTTTTCGAGGACCTGCCACCTCGGTACTGACGAACTAACGGCGGATATGCGGAAAGGGTGGCCCACCCAATAGGAACACCATGCCAACCGAAGAGATGAACTTTCTACGAGTACGGCGGACCGAATCGCGAAGCGAATCAGGACAGACAAATGCAATGAGTCTGCACCCGAAGGGCATAAACCCGCAGGGCGAGAACCGGTCTCAACTGGTTCGAGTGAATGGATCGATGGGTTGGCAGGCAGCTTCGCTGCCTCGTCGCCGCGTTGCGGCTCCGCTTGTCGGCCCGTTTCACGGACCTCGGTGCGCCATCTCTCGCCAGAACCAAGTCTGTTCCATAGGCGCCGACAACGCACAGGCAGCGCATGACTCGACGTACATGCCACAGCGAAGCGGCGCCGCTTGATTTGCTAGAACCCTGTCAGCGCTTGTACAAGAGGTTCGTTTATGAAGCTTCGAGTTCGCGGTGACAGCATGCGGCTGCGCCTGAAACGTGGAGAAGTCGATCAGCTTGCGGCTGGAGTCAGCGTTGTGGAAAAAACTCACTTTCCGGGCGCGGTTCTGACGTATCGTCTGGACGTTTCCAGGAACAGTACAATCTCGGCGGCCTTCGACAACGGGAGCCTTTCGGTCAGCCTGCCAGAATCGAAAGTTCTGGACTGGGCGAGCACCGACGAAGTGTCCTTGTTCGCAGAGCAAAGACTCTCGGGATCCAGCACGCTCTCGCTGTTGATCGAGAAAGATTTCAAGTGCCTTGAGCCGGGACATCACAGAGAATGTGAGGACGATGAGGATACTTTCCCCCACCCGGGTGCCTTGACCACCAACACCTGACCCACCCTCTGCGTCTGGCCTAACCACCCATGTGATACATTTCAACCTTGGATTCTGTGCCGTTTGGCTGGCCGCGAATCTCACTGTCAGGATCTCTCGCGCTGCCTGGTAACGGCCTCCGATCAACTCCCTGACCTGCAAAAAGACATGTTAAAAACCGGGATTCCAGGCCTTTCTTGATGTGCTCGCGATATCAGGGTAAAACTCCTTAAAAAGGGGATAGAACATGAGTCGATTGCTCGACCATCTGGCGTTTTTTACGCGTAACGTCAATACCTTCTCAGGTACCCATGGCGTTGTTACCAATGAGAACAGAACCTGGGAAAAGGGATATCGTCAACGCTGGCAGCACGATAAAGTCGTTCGTTCCACTCATGGTGTGAACTGCACCGGCTCGTGCAGCTGGAAAATCTATGTAAAAAACGGCCTGGTGACCTGGGAAACACAACAAACCGATTACCCACGTACCAGAGCTGATCTGCCTAATCACGAACCTCGTGGTTGTGCACGCGGTGCAAGTTACTCCTGGTATCTGTACAGCGCCAATCGTCTGAAATTCCCGAAAGTACGCAAGCGCTTGTTAAGAATGTGGCGTGAAGCCAGGACCACAATGGAACCCGTTGAAGCTTGGGCGAGCATTGTAGAGGATCCGGCTAAAACCAAAGATTACAAACAGATCCGTGGTCGCGGCGGTTTTGTGCGCTCTGACTGGGAAGAGGTCAACGAGCTCATTGCCGCTGCTAATGTATATACAGCGAAAACCCATGGACCCGACCGCATTCTCGGCTTTTCACCTATTCCTGCAATGTCGATGGTTTCCTACGCTGCCGGTTCGAGGTATCTGTCATTGATTGGCGGTGTGAGCATGAGCTTTTATGACTGGTATTGCGACCTGCCGCCGGCCTCACCCCAAACTTGGGGTGAACAGACCGACGTACCTGAATCTGCAGACTGGTACAACTCCAATTACATCATTGCCTGGGGATCCAATGTGCCCCAGACGCGAACACCGGATGCCCATTTTTTTACCGAAGTGCGCTACAAAGGCGCGAAGACGGTTGCCATTACACCGGATTATTCCGAGGTGGCGAAACTTACCGACCTGTGGCTGAACCCAAAACAGGGAACCGATGCAGCGCTGGGAATGGCCTTTGGTCACGTTATTTTGAAGGAATTTCATCTCGACGATCCAAGCGAGTATTTCACCACCTATTGCCGTCAGTACACGGATATGCCGTATCTGGTGAAGCTCGAAAAACGCGATGATGGCAGTTACAAACCGGGGCAGTTCCTGCGTGCTTCAGATCTCGACAATTCCCTGAGCGAAGAAAACAATCCTGAATGGAAAACTATTGCCATTGATGAAAATACTGGCAACCTGGTGGCGCCAAAAGGCTCTATCGGCTTCCGTTGGGGCGAGAAGGGCAAGTGGAATATCCAGGAACAGGATTCCACGGGTAATGCAATCAAGCAGAAGATGACACTGGTGGAAGACCATGACCAGGTGCTGGATGTTGCTTTTCCCTATTTTGGCGGCATCAAACACCATCATTTTCAGCACAATGAGCAGCAGGACATTCTGCTACACAAACTCGGCGCGAAAAAAGTTACCCAGGCTGATGGCTCTGAAATCTACGTTGTCACGGTGTTCGACTTACTTTGTGCCAATTATGGTCTGGATCGCGGACTCGGTGGCGATCATGTAGCAAAAAGCTACGATGACAACAAAGCCTATACACCCGCATGGCAGGAGAGCATCACCGGCGTTTCCAGGGATAAGGTGATTCACGTGGCACGTGAATTTGCCGAAACCGCCAACAAGACCCACGGTAAATCAATGATTATTGTCGGCGCGGCAATGAACCACTGGTATCACATGGATATGAACTACCGCGGCCTTATTAATATGTTGGTGATGTGTGGTTGCATCGGACAAAGTGGTGGTGGCTGGGCCCACTACGTCGGGCAGGAAAAACTACGCCCGCAAACCGGTTGGACACCGCTGGCATTTGCACTGGACTGGAACCGTCCTCCGCGGCATATGAACAGCACGTCGTTCTTCTACAGTCATACCAATCAATGGCGTTATGAAAAAGTCGGTATGGACGAAATCCTTTCACCGTTGGAGAACAAGGAAGACTGGCAGGTTTCGACCATCGACTACAATGTGCGCTCTGAACGCATGGGCTGGTTGCCTTCGGCTCCACAGCTGAAAACTAATCCGCTGCATATTTGCCGCAAGGCCGAAGAGGCGGGCAAAGAACCAGTCGAATTTGCTGTTGAGCAATTGAAGGCCGGTGAGTTGCAATTTTCCTGTGAAGATCCCGATGATCCGGCAAACTTCCCGCGCAATATGTTTGTCTGGCGTTCCAACCTGCTGGGTTCCAGCGGCAAGGGTCATGAATACTTCATGAAACATCTGCTCGGTACGACCAATGGTGTGATGGGCAAGGATCTCGGCGAACAAGGCGGACAAAAACCCGAAGAGGTGGTTTGGCATGACGAGGCACCCGAAGGCAAGCTGGATCTGTTAGTGACGCTGGATTTCAGAATGTCCACGACCTGTCTTTATTCTGACATCGTGTTGCCAACTGCAACCTGGTACGAAAAAAATGATCTGAATACTTCGGATATGCATCCGTTCATTCATCCTCTGTCCGCTGCCGTGGACGCGGCATGGGAATCGCGTAGCGACTGGGAAATCTACAAAGGAATTGCGAAGAAATTCTCTGAGGTCGCCGTCGGTCATCTCGGTGTTGAGAAAGATCTGGTCACTCTGCCAATGCAGCACGATAGTCCCGGTGAGTTGGCGCAGCCTTTTGATGTAGCTGACTGGAAACGTGGTGACTGTGAACCGGTGCCGGGCAAAACCATGCCCAATCTGCTTGTCGTGGAGAGAGATTATCCCGCTACCTACAAGAAGTTCACTTCTGTTGGACCGTTGTTGGAAAAACTTGGCAATGGAGGCAAGGGAATCAGCTGGAATACCAATGCTGAAGTCGAGCTGTTAAGAGGGCTGAATCATACGGTGCAGGAAGAAGGCATCGCTTGCGGCCAGCCGATTATTGAAGAAGATATTGACGCGGCAGAGGTTATCCTTGCGCTTGCTCCGGAAACCAATGGTCAGGTAGCCGTAAAAGCCTGGCAGGCGCTCGGTGAATTCACCGGACTGGACCATACTCATCTGGCCACGCCCAAAGCAGAAGAAAAAATTCGCTTCCGCGATGTTCAGGCACAACCGAGGAAAATCATCTCGTCACCGACCTGGAGTGGTCTTGAGGATGAGCACGTCAGTTATAACGCCGGCTACACCAATGTCCACGAGACCATTCCCTGGAGAACACTGACCGGTCGTCAACAGTTTTATCAGGATCATATGTGGATGCGCGGATTTGGCGAGAGTCTCAATACCTACCGCCCGCCAATCGACATGCGCACGGTTGATAACATCAAGGGTGTTAAACCAAATGGTAACGAGGAAATTGTTCTGAACTGGATCACGCCTCACCAGAAGTGGGGAATTCACAGTACCTATTCCGATAACTTGCTGATGCTGACCCTGTCGCGGGGTGGACCCTGTGTCTGGATCTCCGAGGTCGATGCCCAAAAAGCCGGGATCGAGGATAACGATTGGATTGAGATCTTCAACGTCAATGGTGCAATCGCGGCGCGTGCGGTCGTCAGCCAGAGGGTGAACGAGGGTATGGTGATGATGTACCACGCCCAGGAGAAAATTATCAATATGCCGGGTTCGGAAATAACCGGAACTCGCGGTGGCATACACAACTCCGTGACCCGTACCGTAATGAAACCAACTCATATGATCGGTGGATATGCTCAGTACAGTTATGGCTTTAACTACTACGGCACCGTTGGCTCCAATCGTGATGAATTCGTCGTGTTAAGAAAAATGAAAAATGTTGACTGGCTCGATGAACCGGACACCTATGCAGACGCGGAGGAGGCCTAGCCATGAGAGTACGGGCTCAAATTGGTATGGTCCTGAATCTGGACAAATGCATTGGTTGTCATACTTGTTCCGTAACCTGCAAGAATGTCTGGACCTCCAGAGAGGGCGTCGAGTACGCCTGGTTCAACAATGTTGAAACAAAACCAGGCATCGGCTACCCGAAACAATGGGAAAATCAGGACAAGTGGAAAGGTGGCTGGAAACGCAAGGCCAATGGCAAGATTGAACCGGCCATCGGCGGCAAATTCCGAGTATTGGCCAACATATTCGCCAATCCGGATTTGCCCGGGATTGACGATTATTACGAACCCTGGGATTACGATTACCAGCACCTTCATACCGCAAAGGAATGTAAGCACCAGCCAACGGCAAAACCTCGCTCGTTAATCACCGGGCTGCGGATGGCAAAAATTGAATGGGGACCGAACTGGGAAGAAATTCTAGGTGGTGAATTCTCCAAGCGCAGTGTTGATTCAAATTTCAAAGACATCGAAAAACAGATCTACGGTGAATTTGAAAAAACTTTCATGATGTATCTGCCACGGCTTTGTGAACACTGTTTGAATCCAAGCTGTGTTGCTTCCTGTCCATCGGGCGCAATTTACAAACGGGAAGAAGACGGCATTGTACTTATCGATCAGGACAAATGCCGTGGCTGGAGAATGTGTATCAGTGGCTGCCCGTACAAAAAGATTTACTACAACTGGCAAACGGGCAAGTCGGAAAAGTGTATTTTTTGTTATCCACGAATTGAAGTTGGGCAACCGACAGTGTGTTCCGAAACCTGCGTCGGCCGAATCCGCTATCTGGGTGTTCTGCTTTATGATGCCGATAGAATTGAAGAAGCTGCAAGCACAGAAAGCGAACGGGACCTGTACCAGGCACAACTTGATATTTTCCTCGATCCTGACGACCCGGAGGTCGTTGAGGCTGCTAAAGCGGCGGACATTCCTGATTCATGGCTAAAAGCGGCGAAACAGTCGCCGGTGTATAAACTGGCGATGGACTGGAAGCTGGCCTTGCCACTACACCCGGAGTATCGCACTCTGCCGATGGTCTGGTATGTGCCACCACTGAGCCCAATCCAAAACGCTGCAGAAGCGGGTGAGGTCAGTAGCAACCACGGCATGCCCGATGTGGAATCATTGCGAATTCCGGTGAAATACCTGGCCAATCTGTTTACAGCAGGTGACGAGGCGCCGGTGATCAGCGCCCTGAAACGGATGTTGGCAATGCGCGCGTACAAGCGCAGCCAAAATGTCGACAATGAAGAAAACCTTGCGGTCCTGGAAGAAGCAGGCTTAAGCAAGACCCAGGTGGAGGAAATGTACCGCTATCTGGCTATCGCCAACTACGAAGATCGCTTTGTGATACCCACCAGCCATAAAGAATATGCCGGCGATGCGCTTGCAATGCGTGGCGGCTGCGGCTTTACGTTTGGCGGTGGTATAGATGAAAGTCAGTCCGGTTTGAATATTTTTGGCAAGAAAAAATTGACTCAACGCCATGTTGAGCGCAAAGGGGAATTGCCCTTCAAGCTGGAGGAATAGGATAATGAAAGTCTTAAAGGTTGTCTCGCTGTTACTTTCTTATCCGTCGCAAGAGTTGATTGATGAGCAGACAGCACTCGAACAGGCGGTCATTCAAGATCCGATCCTGAATCAAGAGGCAAAGCAGAAGCTTCTTGATTTTATTGCCCAGCTGTTGTCCAAAGACTATCTGGACGCACAGGAGGACTATGTCGCTACCTTCGATAAAGGGCGCTATACCTCGTTACTTTTGTTCGAGCACGTTCACGGTGAATCCCGAGATCGTGGCCAGGCCATGATAGATATGATCAATATCTATAAGGAAAATGGCTACGAATTATCGGCTCGCGAATTACCGGATTTCATTCCGTTGTTTCTGGAGTTTTTGTCTTGCTGTGAGCCGAAGATGGCCGTGGATTGGCTCGATGAGATCAACCATGTTCTGGCCTTGCTCGAAGAGCGCTTGTCTCAGCGGGACAGTCCTTATGCTGCGTTGTTCACCGTGCTGTTGAGTCTGGCCCCAGCAGTGGAGAATCGCAGTGACATCATCAAGCAGGTTGCCGCCGAAGAACGTGATGACACGATGGAGGCCATCGATAAGGTCTGGGAGGAAGAGGCGGTACGATTCGGTGCTGAAACTGCAGCTTCAGGTTGCTCTTCATACTCGATTCCGAATTCCGCTACGGAAACGAAGATCGAGTGGATAAAGCCCTCTGCCATCAACGAACGAAATCAGCAAGGAGGGGGAGCGTAGCATGTCAACATACATTAACGAGCTTCTATTTGGCTTTTACCCGTACCTTGCCGGTACCGTGTTCATTGTTGGTAGCCTGGTGCGATTCGAGTTCGCGCAGTACACCTGGCGGGCAGGGTCCAGCCAGATGCTTACCGCTCGGTCCCGCCAATTCATAGTGGGCAATCGGTTGTTCCATATTGGTATTCTGTTTCTCTTTTTTGGTCACCTGGTTGGCTTATTAACTCCGCCAGAGGTCTACCATTTTCTGGGGCTGAGCGCCGCTTTGAAACAGAAAATCGCGATGGCCGCGGGCGGTATTTTCGGCACCGTTTGCCTGATTGGTATGATTATGTTGTTGCACCGCCGGATGACCGGGCAACGAGTAAGGGCAACCAGTAGTCAGGGAGATATTTTCATCCTCTGGCTATTATTAGTCCAGGTGGTGTTTGGCTTGGCGACTATTTTTATTTCGATACGACATCCTGATGGCAGTGTGATGATAGTGCTAGGCGAATGGGCACAGCGCATTGTAACGTTCCGTGAAGGCGCAGCTCTCGCAGTGCTCAATGTTCACTGGCTGTACAAGGTTCACCTGTTCCTCGGTATCACTATGTTCCTGGTGTTCCCGTTTACCCGTCTGGTGCACGTCTGGAGTGCGCCGTTCATGTATGTCGGCAGGGCCTCTCAAATCGTTCGCCAAAAACGGATGTACTGAACATGCACTTGAGTGAAAGTGATGATGTGTCAGTCAATGACTGCGTTATCTCTCAGGATGAAATTTCCAGAGAGATGCAGTATCACCAGGCCGGCTCACCGGAAGCGGCGCGTTATGCAGCAACGGAAGCACTGGTGATACGTGAGTTGCTGAAGCAACGGGCCGAATTCGCAGGTATTTGCATGCGCAATGATGGCAAGTACGATGAGGAGGCGACATTTTCCGCACTGATTGAAGCCGAAGTGGACGTTCCTGAGAGTGCAGAAGACGAATGCAGGCGGTACTTTAACAATAACCCGCAGCGATTTCGCAGTGAAGCAATTGTAGAGGCGCGACACATCCTGTTGTCAGTTCCAACCGATGATATTGATGCTCGTGTTGCAGTAAAGAAAACAGCGACGAAACTGATCGAAAAATTAGTGGCAACAGCAGAATTGTTCGATGACATGGTGAGTGAGTATTCTGCTTGTCCTTCCAGGGACACAGGAGGCAGTCTCGGGCAGTTGAGCAAGGGCAGTACAGTCGAAGAATTTGAGCGCCAAGTTTTCGCCCTGCAGCCAGGCCTCTGTCATTCACCGATTGAAACTCGATACGGTTTTCACATCGTGATTGTTGACCAAAAAATCGATGGCAGACCTCTGCCTTTTGATGTGGTGAAAAGGGAAATCAGCACGTATCTGCGGCACCAGGTAAAACGACGGGCCGTGAGGAATTATCTGCAACAATTGATGGCGGGTGCCTCCATATCCGGCATTGCGCTGGATCATGCCAAGTCTGCACACATACAGTGATTTCACAAACCATTGGCCTAACCACCCAGTTGATACATTTCAAGCCTGGATTCTGTGCCGTTGGGCTGGCCGCGAATCTCACTATAACGATTCTGACGCTCTGACCAGGATGAGCGAATACGCTCTTTCAGAGTATCAGGATCGCTCGCACTGCCTAGTAACGGCCTCAGATCAACTCCCTGACCCGAAAAAAGACACGCATAAAACATGCCGTCTGCAGATACCCTGCCGCGGGAACACTGGCCGCAGAAAGGTTCAGTTATTGAATTGATCAGTCCGATTTCGCCTGCACCGTCTTCAAATAAGTAACGGCGTGCGGTTTCTCCTGGATACTGACTTGCCAGTGGTCGAAGTGGCCAGCGATCATGAACCCCCTGCAACCATTTCGAACCCGGCACCACGCGATCCGAACGCCACTGATTGCTGCTGCCAACATCCATGAACTCGATCAGCCGGAGTATGTGACCGCTGCCGCGAAAGTGCTGCACCATGTCCATGACCGTATGATCATTAACACCTCGTTGCACCACAGTATTGACTTTCAGATGACGAAAACCGGCTTTTTCGGCAGCTTCGATTCCCTCGAGCACTTGTGCAACTGAGCCTCGACCGCCCGTCATGCCAACAAACACGCCTTCGTCGAGGCTATCCAGGCTGACGGTTATACGGCCCAACCCCGCATCTGCCAGGTCCTGTGCCATTTGTGGCAACAAAATACCGTTGGTGATGAGGGCCAGGTCCTCTACTCCAGCAATACCCGCCACGCGCTTGATCAAACTCACCAAACCGGGCCGCAATAATGGTTCACCTCCGGTGATGCGGATCTTGGCGACGCCCAGGTCTACGAACGCTCGTACTAGTCGGTCGATTTCTGCGTCGTTCAGCAGTCTTTTCCTGGGCAGGAAATTGCCATGGACATTCAACGCATCCGCCGGCATGCAGTAGCCGCAACGGAAATTACAGCGGTCAATTACCGAGATTCTCAGGTCCCGAAGCGGTCTTGTCAGGACATCCTGTATTGGAGTTCTAGTCTCGATATCCATGTTGTTAATGCCAGGCTACTACTTCTTCTCCCTTCAAGGGTTTTTCACATAGGCATTCGGCCGCAGGTAGAACCACCAGTTCAACACGAGGCATAGGGCGTAGAATATGGCGAACCCATAAAGGGCATATTCCGGTGTCGTCGCGTTGATTTGCTCGCCAAATACCTTTGGAATAATGAAAGCACCGTAAGCAGCTACGGCTGAAGTCCATCCGAGCACCGGACCGGCCTGCTCTTCGTTAAATACAACCGCAATCGTTCGGAATGTCGACCCGTTGCCGACACCCGTTGCTGTAAACAAAACGATGAACAGCAAGAAAAACGGCCAGAAAAATTCCTCGGGGGTGGGTGATTTGTACGCAGCGGCCATGAAATAGGCTACCCCAAGGGCAGAAGCGATCATCACAATGGAAACCATTTGTGTCACTTTTGCGCCGCCTATCTTGTCCGATATCCACCCGCCGACTGGCCGGATCAACGCACCGATAAACGGTCCCATCCACGCATACATTAGTGCGCTGGGACCGTTGGGGTTAACGGCGTCATGTACCAGCACGCCATCGGCCCCGGCAACGTGCGTGAACCCGAATATCACTTTGATCGCGAGCGGGAATGCGGCGGAATAGCCGATGAATGAGCCGAAGGTCATAGTGTAAATGACGGTCATGGCCCAGGTATGTTTGTTGTCAAAGATTCGAAACTGTCGCTTCAGATTGGCCTGCAACTCACCCTTTGTTAGATACCTCAACAGTAGCAGCGTCGCAACGATGACAAGCGGCAGCACAATCCACTTACTGAGGATGCCTACTCCCGTAGGCGGAGGAAGCAGCAGGTAGAGGCCCACAGAGGCCGTAAGCAACGCGATCAGCAACAACATGGATATCTTCGCCATGCTCCAGACGGGATTCCCCGGTTTTGGCGTCACTGCCTCGGTCGCGATATTGTTCATTCCGAACCAGCCGAAAAACGCCAGTGGTATCAGGAAAATAAGCCAGATGAATCCAGCGTTATGGATATAAGTCTCAGTACCGCTCGGAATTTTTCCTAACAGTGTCCCGCTGCTGTTAACCAGCGTCATTGACTCGCCACCAAAAACACCGACCGTCATCACCAACGGAATCAGTATTTGCATAGTCGTGACACCGAAATTTCCCAATCCGGCATTCAGTCCCAGCGATGCGCCCTGCACCCGCTTCGGGAAAAAGAAGCTGATGTTGGACATCGAGGAGGCAAAATTCCCGCCACCGAAGCCTGACAACAAGGCAAGCAGCTGAAATGTCCACAGCGGTGTGTCTGCACTTTTTAACGCAAAGCCTGCACCAACGGCAGGCAACATCAATAGTGCCGTTGTGAAAAATATCGTATTGCGTCCGCCGGCAATGCGGATGAAGAAAGTGCTGGGAATTCTAAGGGTCGCACCGCTCAGCCCGGCGATAGCTGTCAGCGTAAATAGCTCCGCCTGCGTAAAAGGGAATCCAAGATTAAGCATCTGGACCGTGATGATCCCCCAGTACAACCAGACCGCGAATCCACAGAGCAAGCTTGGGATTGATATCCAGAGATTTCTTGACGCTATCGCTTTTCCGGTTTGGTTCCAGAACTGGTCGTCTTCAACCTCCCATTCATGAATATCCGACATCACTGCTCTCCCGCTTCAAATTTGCCACACGCCGCGATCGTTGGCGTGCAATCGACATTCGTGGCCCATTCCTGAGCCGCACAGCTCATGAGCGCTCCCGGTGAATCTCAGGTAACTCGCCCCGATCGCGTTCTTCTGCAGGCAGAACTGCCCGCTCCATCTGTCGAATCGAATAATGCATCCAGACAAGAGCAACGGCCACGACCAAAAACAGCAACATGAAGCAACTCGTCCAGATACCGGTAAGATCCATCATTGCACCAAAAGCGATCGGCAGAAAAAACCCACCCAGGCCTCCGACCATACCGACCATACCGCCGACGGAGCCGACATGGTCGGAATAGTAAACTGGGATGTGTTTATAAACGGCAGCCTTACCCAGTGACATAAAGAAACCGAGAACAAAAATCAAAACGACAAAGGGCACCAGGGCCATGCGCGTTACGAATTGGATGGGTCCTTCGATTCCATGAATGATGTAATCGGTCTCCGGATACGAAAGCAAGAAAGTACATATGCAAGAAACACCAAAGGTCACGTACATAATGGCGCGAGCGCCGTACTTATCGGACAGGTGGCCCCCATAAGCACGAAACAGGCTGGCCGGGACCGCATAGAACGCAGTCAGAATACCGGCGGTCTTGATATCGAGATCGTAAACGCCCACAAGATACCTCGGCAGCCACAACGCCAGGGCAACAAACGCGCCGAAGACGAAGAAATAATAGGTTGCGAAGCGCCAGATCTGGAGATGTCTGAGTGGCTCAAGCTGCTCGATGAGACCCCTGTGTTTAGTTCCTTTGGCTTTTCTATCCTGCAGATTCGGATCGTCCTCGGTCAACAACCAGAACAGGACAGCCATTACTGCCAGTACTGCGGCCCAAACAATCGCGACCGTGTGCCAACCATAGGCAACCAGCACGAACGGGGCAATGAACGTGGTTACCGCCGCACCGATATTGCCTACGCCGAAAATCCCAAGCGCCGTTCCCTGTTTTTCTTTTGGATACCAGGTCGAGACGTAAGCGATGCCAACTGCAAAAGAGCCGCCGGCGAGCCCGACACCCAACGCAGCGATCAGCGTCATAATGTAGGTGTCTGTGTATGTCAGCAGGAAAGTCGCAACAGCGGCAGAGATCATCACGAAAAAGTAGACAATGCGTCCGCCGTATTGATCAGACCATATGCCGAGCACGATGCGGCTCAGGGAACCTGTCAGGATCGGTGTGCCAATCAACAAACCAAACTGGGTGTCATTCAGCCCCAAATCGGCCTTGAGCTGTATACCGATGATGGAAAAGATCGTCCAGACGGCAAAACAGGCTGTGAACGCGATCGTGCTCGTGGTTAGCGCCTTAGTCTGCTTCGACTTCGGCACATTTTCTAGAGTGTGCATTGTCGCCCTCGCTGGCTGTGAAACGTTGAGCGTTGCGTTTAGTTGTTTCGCGGCCGGGCGTCGGACCACGCTGTTTTCGCGTCGCGGATTCGTTTCTTGTCATAGTACCAGATCACCACCTGATACGGCCGCCAAAGGTAATGGAATGGTGCAACAACGATATGTATGAGGCGTGTGAATGGAAATATCAGAAGAATCGAAAATGCGCCAACAATATGTGCCTTGATGACGGTGGGCATTGCCACGACAGCGTCGGTTTGCGGGTTGAGCTTCAAAATAGACCAGAGATACGGCGACAGATCGGCAGCGAACCAGGATGACCCCCAGCGATAACCCAACGCGATCCAGCAGCCGAGCAGCACCTGCGTAAGCAGCACGAACTCCACGAAATAATCCATGCGAGTAGTGACGACTTTCAATCTGGGATGTGTCATGCGTCTGATGATCAGGGCAACGAGCCCAACAGCGAGGGCAACCGCAAACGTAAAGCTCAGTCCCTCATGGGTGATCAAACGCACAGGATCGCTGTTCCAGGCCAACACGCTACCTGGCATCAGGAACGCCGCCATATGCCCCAGAAACACCATCAATATGCCAAAGTGGAACGGCACCGTGCCCCAAAAACCCTGTTTTCCTTCGAGGAACTGTGCCGACAAACTCGATACCTTGAATCCCGTTTCCCTGTACCGATAGGTCGTACCGACGAGAAATACGATGATCGCGATGTACGGATAGGCAGAAAAAAAGAAGTAGTCCAGCGAAGTCATTTCATGTCCTCAAGCGGTAGATTGTGCGGCCGCAGTTTCTTCAATCTGATTTTCCCGCGATACCGATTTCAGAAAGTCGTTGCTGCGTTCTAATGGCATGGTCTCGATCAGGCTAAAGTCCTGCCTGAGAACCGCATACAAGGATTTCAGAGCGAATTGATAAAGAGTGACCGCTTCGGTAGCAACGGCCGGCACTTCGATTAGTGTCTTGTAGTGCTTCTCATATTTCTTGTTTCTCTTTTCAATACGCTCTGTGGAGAACTCCCCAATCATCTCCAGAAGCGCCGGACCGAGAATTGCGTAGGCCAGATCGTGCAGCACTTCCTCATCCTCCATCACGGCCATCAGGCGCAGCAGATTGGGAATGTAGTCGGCCAGTTCCGTTCCCGTATCGATATTCGCAGTGCGATGCTCTCGATTCAGGTTTGCCAGCA